>CESP01018978.1_pt1 | contig 10622 bp, 13 predicted proteins | sample 531211 | NCBI WGS metagenome assembly CESP01 (sample SAMEA2622074, study PRJEB7988) | marine metagenome | biome: marine biome (ENVO:00000447); feature: surface water layer (ENVO:00002042); material: "saline water (ENVO:00002010), including plankton (ENVO:xxxxxxxx)" | depth 5 m | reverse complement strand
AATTTTATTTTCATCGATTTCATAAAAGAAAGGGAGGAATATTTAGTCAGAAGACTATTCGATCAAATAAATGTGATGTTTGATCCCATGATTTTTGATCAGATGAATGTTTATGATATAGAATTTGTACATCCCTCTGGAAATCCAAAAATAAACTCAAAAAATAGGGATGTAATGAATATTTTTTTAAGCAATCTCCACTACGTTAAAACAGTAAATGTAGGACAGTTAGGTCTTTTCAAAAGGCATCAAAAAAAAGCAAAAGAAATTTTAGGTTTTATAAAGCGGGAATATCCTAATGTAGCAGTTAACAAAAAAAAATAATTATCTAACTGCCCTCAAAAATGGAAAGATTTCTTATAACCGTATCTTCGGGGTTATCGCCAAGTTCAATTAGGGCTTCCTGATATTCTTTGCTATTATGACAATCTAAAGCATCTTGCAAACTATTGAACTCTACAACTGCTGCAAACATTAAATTGGAACCCTGAATTTTACCCTTTGGTTGACCTGTAAGTATAGGTAAATAATTTCCTGTTTGTTCATTTTTATGTTTTTCTTCAATTTGAAAGTATTTTGTCAAGTAGTTATTCCATCTTTCTTCATTTTTAATCTCAATTACATTTCCTATCCAATATCCTTTTTTCATTTTACTTGATTTATTATTAATAGAGTATAAATCTACAAAAAACCTTACTTGAAAAGAGTCAAAATTTTGAAATTATATAATTCCTAAATCAATCTTAATTAATTAATTCGTTTTATGTTTTCATGGTAAATTAATATAATTTGCTAGCTTTAGAAAGTGAAAATTATCAACTTAATAATATTAACTTATTGTCTGATATATTCTTTTGAAAATTGTCATTCTCAATGGAGAATGATAGATTTTGTAAGTGATTCTAGTAACAAAACTGACGAAAAAATAGAGGTGTTTTTTGGAAAAGGTACTTTTACAAATAATTTAACTAGTAACTCTCCTTTAAAAATTAAATTGAGACTTTCTAAAAACGATGAAGATGGATCTAAGTACCAGAAATTGGAATCATATTATAATTATATGGATAGTTTAATCACAGTAAGTGACCCATTGCAAAGAAAAAGAATAATTAATAAAAAATTTTTGGTTAAAGATTATGAAAGGCAAAAATTTAATTATGAAAATAGATTAGGACAACTTTGGTTTACCCTATATGATAATAATGATTTGCCAATTACATTTGATACAACTAATAGAATAATAATCCTATTAAAATTATTTGATAATTCTGAAATTTATTGGATAGATGATACAAAACTCTCTACAAATAATTATTGGACATTTTTTGCAAAAAAGAACTCTGAATCAGCAAAAATATATAGAGCTATAACAGATCCAAATCCAGTTAATGTGATAATTACTCATGGCACATCGAAATACAAATTTTCAATTGATGGCTATATTAAATAAAAGACTCTAAATCTATCTCCCTCAATTAAAATTCTTGATGGGCTCAGTAGTAAAAATTCTATGTGCACGAAGAAGCGGATTTTAATTTAATTTGGTGTCTAATATCGAAACTGAATTTTATTGATATAAATAATCTTTACACTGGGGTTTCTAATTATTAAATGTTAATGTTTCATAAAAATCTTCTAAAATCAAATCTTTTTCAAAATGCTCCCAGATTTTGATTTTTCTCTTATTATTATTTTGATTTATCCACTTTTTGTCAATCATTACAGGACCAGGAATAATAGTAGATTTAGCCCAAGAAGGATTTTTTACAATGGCTACTGCCGCCATGTCAAATAATGATCTTGTGGGGGGATTCCCATGAAATAATGTGTTATCAAACAAACTTTTTGAATATTGTCCAAAAGAAAAAAATTCACCTCCATGTCTTCCAATGATAGGATTCAAAATTTTAAATCCAAGAGAAGGTATATTTTTTTCCACCTCTTCCCTTGTAAGTTTTACATAATCAGTACCAGTGCTTTTACCATAACGCACAGTTACCATTTCAAATTCAATATCTGTTTTAAGTAAAAAGTTCATTGACTCAATATCGTTTAATAGATTGTATTCCCCTGGATCAGGGTAATTTGATCCCAGCCATACTAAACGTATTTTTGGTATAATTGAAGGATTTTTTTTAACAGCTAAAGCTATGTTTGTGAGTTTTCCAACTGCTAAAAGCACCAGTTTTTTATTTGAACTGTATTTTGAGGCTTCACTAATTATAAAGTTGACAGCTTCATGACCATCAAAATCATTCGTTGCTAGATTTTTTTCAATAGCTTCAAAATTACCATTTGCTCCTAAAATCAGGGGTGTTCTGTTATGCCATTTACAAAGTTGCATTATTCTCCTAGCTTCATCAAAGTGTTTTTCGACCGTGCCGCCGTTAGTTGTAGAGTTTGTGGTAATTCCTCTAATTTTAAATGTATTTGAATTAAAAAATAAATAAGCTAAAGCATGTTGATCATCAATTTCGTTATTAGCATCAGTATCAAAAATAATACTGATTTTTTGTTTTGTAACATAACTATTGCATAATCCAATAGTTACAAGAATTGTAAACAGATAAACGATAAGCCTATTCATTATTTAGGACTTTATTTAAATTACATTTTAGTAAAGTAGTAAATATTGTTATGTTTAAATTAGTATATAATACGTTAAAACTATCAAAAAAATTAATCCGATTTCTTAGTTGTAGTAATTTAATTTTATGATAATTGTGATAAAAACCTTTTTAAAATTCAGTTTATTTTTTTTGGTGTTTTGTTTTTTAAAATGTTCTAAAAAGATTGATAAACTTGTAATTGACAGGGACGATTATAAAGATAAGTTAAAGGGTTTTTGGCTTGGTAGTTGCATCGCAAATTGGACAGGTCTTCCTACCGAAAATCAACGGACTAAATTTCCTTTTTTTACTGATGCTGATTTTGGAACCGGAAAATTTGATTATGTTCTTGATCAGCACCCTTGGGGGGCAGACGATGATACTGATATCGAATACGTATATCAACATGCTATTGAAAAATTTAATAATTATAAACTCACAGGGCAAGAAATTAGTTCTGCATGGCAACAACACATTGGTTTGCCTAAACTTTGGGTTTCAAATTTAGCTGCTTTGGGCCAAATGCAAAATGGAGTGATCCCTCCTGAAACTTCTTTGCCTGAAAATAACCCCATGTGGGAAATGATTGATGCGCAATTAACGACCGAAATATTTGGAGTTTTAACTCCTGGACGGCCGGAAGTGGGGTTAGATTTGGCTTATTTACCCATACGAACGACTGCTTATCTTCATTCAAAGTGGGCTTCAGAATTTTACATAATTATGCATTCTATGGCATCATTAGTTAATCCAACGCAATCTCGTAAAGAACAAATTTTTTGGCTTGCTTCTCAAGCTAGAAAGCGAATTCCTAACTGGTCTTACATTGCAGATATGTATGATTTTGTAAAAAAAGAGTACGAGTCTAATCCGGAAAAGGATAACTGGGAATTAACACGTGATAAAGTTGCTCAACGCTATCAGTATGAAATTAATGCTGGATACCATTATAGGTATCCTTGGGACTCTGGAATAAACTTCGCAGCCTCAATGATTAGTTTATTTTACGGAGAAGGGAATTATAAAAGAACTATAAAAATTGCATGTATGAGTGGATGGGACTCAGACAATCCTACTTCAACATGGGGAGGACTTTTAGGTTTTTTGTATGGTCATAAAGGACTTCAAAAACATTTTGAAAAAACGGACTTTTCTGATCATTATTTTATTGAAAGATCTAGATATAATTTACCTATTTCTACTGATAATTTTACCAACATGGCAATTAGAGGAGTAAAAATTATTGATAATATAGTTGTTAAGGAGATGAAAGGGTTAATTAACAATAATAAATGGATTATACCTACAAAAAAGAATCCCATCAAAAAAGATAGTACTCCAGAAATAATAATCCCATGGATATTAATTGAAGATACTGATACTCGTTGGAGTTTTGAGGGTTTTAAGACAAGAAAAAATCAATGGAATGCATCTGGTGGAACACTAACCTTCGGATATGAGAATTGCAAGGCTAAAATTGATTTCAAAGGCAAAGCAGTGCAGTATTATGCCTACAGGAGTCCAAAGGGAGGAAAAGTTAAAATAATATTAGATGGGAAAAACTATGGTGAATTTGATTTAAATGATGACACAAGTGTGTTTGGCCAATATTACATTAAGGTTTTCGAGCACAAGAATCTTAATGAAGGATTCCACACACTAGAAATAATAGGAGATAAAAACACAACTGAAAAAACAATAGATATGTTGTCAATCATACCGTATTGAATTAATCTATTTAATAGATCAATAGTTAAGCTCAATCTGACTTTTTTCTCCAAGACAAAAGCCAATTAATATTTTCACTATTACTATAGAAAGATTCCCAACCCCAGTGACCAATACCTAACCTAGGTTTAAAAGTTACTTGAGCGCCAATACCTTTAAGTCTTTCATACATTTTTTCTGCAATACGAAATGATGAAACGGTATCAGAATCTCCATGACTTATGAGAATGGGTATGTCTTTAACTTTATCAATTAATTTAATATAACTGTATGGGGTATGATGTGGTGAAAGAGCCAATATCGATGCAAATACTTTGGGATATTGAGATGCAACAATAAAAGTCCCCCTACCCCCCATACTTAAACCAGTTAGATAAATTCTAGTTTGATCAATTTTTATATTTTTTTTAATGTCCTCAATTATATCAATTACCTTTTTAGGATCCCAATCCCAACCAAGCTTGATAGGTGCTGCAATTATATATGGATCATCTTCTGACATATAAAATGATTTTCTTTGTCTCTCGCGCCACAAAAACTTTTTTTGATCAGCATCAATTCCTCCATGTAAAAATATTACTAAAGGATAAGTTTTATTTTTTTTAAAATTTACTGGTATGTCAATCATATACGAGTAGCCACATTTCCACCTTAGATTATCATCAACATTTTTTTTAAAATTCAATTTTGGAGGGATAAACTTTTTCCCAAAAAAAGGGTACTCACTCCATGGATCATTTTCAATTTTAGTCCACCAAGGTCTTCTTTGTTCAAACCATTCTGAATTTAATTTACTATCCTCTGTGGGGTATTGGTAGTCTATAAAACTGTTAATTTTTAATGTTTGACCTTTTTTAAGCTTTGGCCATTTCCTTAAACCCTTATTTATTTTGTAATTGTCAACAACTGAACTACAAGGGTATTTTATCATTTGAGCTTCCTGTGCAATAAAAAATGAAGTATATGTAAGTGTACAAAACAAAAAAAGTTTTTTCATAATTTATCTATCTTTTGTTGGTATCCCAATAGCCCCTTTTCTTGGCGACCAATGTGAATGCATTTTTTTCCACTCACCATTAACCTGTGTCCAAACAAAAGAAGCTCTTACAGAATACGGAGTTTCATTTTCTTCAAAAATATATCTTCCATCAACATTAAATGTTACTACCGCAGTATTTCCATTTGGAGAAACTTGGACTTTGTGATTGTTTGTTTCAAAACTAATCCACTTGTACATTATTGGTGAGCTAAAATATTGTTTATCATACGCCCTTAGTGGTGTCCCATTTGAAGAAAAGGTAGAGGTATTCATGTTTGGTAAAAGAAGTTTTTTTGCTTCTTCATAATTTCTGCTAGTTGAAGCAACATTTGTCCATTTAATACTTTTCTGAATTAAAATTTGATTTATGTCTATATTTTGAGTGTTACTCTCAACACAATTAAATATTAAACCCGGAATAAATAATAGAAATAATTTTTTCATTTTTTAATCAATTATACTTGTATTCCAAATATCTTTCTTACAAAGCCAATCTCCATTTTTTTGTTTTTCCCATACAACAACATACTTCCCATAATCAAAAACTTTCTCTCCATTAATACTCATTTTAATTTGATAAAGACCTGTCTCATATGCATAAAGGCCTTCACGAATAACTTCTTTTGTTTTTAAATCTAATGTTCCCATTCCCGTTTCAATTTCTGACTTATACATTTGCTCAATACTATTCCTTCCAACTACAAAATCTGATTTTGGCGGAATTACAACGGCATCAACTGTGTGTAATAAAGCTATTCCTTTAGCATCACCCTGATTATAATAATTAATCCATTTAGAGTTATTATTTATTATAATTGATTCTATATCTTCAACTTCACCACAACTTAAAATTATAGTTGAAATAAATAAAAAGTTTAGCTTATTCATCTGTTTAATTTTTTAGGAATTTTTTGTTCTCAAATACGGTCTTATACTCGCCCTCACTCATGACTTCAGTCCTTAAGTCTTCCTTACTTTTTATAGTGTCTAATAAAGTATTTAAATAAAATCTGTTAGTTATTCTCATTACCTTATTAAAAGGATTTGTAAATGTATATTTAACTTTAAAAGTTGTGGAATCTTCCATCTGAATTGACTGGATTTTTAATCCGTTTAGCATTCCCTCACCCTTTAGTTCAATATTGTGTTTAATCGTGTTTGTTGCTTTATCTATTGGCTTTTTTTGACAGTAGATAAACATTACAAATAATAAAATAATGAATTTGTTTTTCATTTTTTTATAGATAAAGTTTTGATAGCGTTTATTTATATCCAAATAAGTTTTTCAAAATAAATTTAGATTTGGTTTTAATTAATTTTGCACCTTCATAAGGATTGTCCAGACATAACCTTTATAATTAAAGTTGTCTCCCTCGCTGTAAGTATCCCATGTTCCTTGAGTTACACTTACTGATTCAACATATCTTCTATTTAATTCGTCGTATCTTTGTAATGCAAAAAGTCCAACGATTAGTTCGTTACTTTTCTCACTTTCATTAATACTTCCATCTGAATTTGATTCACAACTAACTGAACAAAAAAATAGACATAAAAATACTATGCTAATAATTTTTCTCATTTGTTTGATTTTTTAAAACATAAGGATTCTGTAAATTTAAAACTTAAAAGAACTAAAAACCATTCTCTTCATTTCTTTATATATATAAGTAAACCAACACTAATTAACATTGCTGCAGTTGGAAGAAATTCCCAACTTAAACCTCCATCGAAGTATGAATAGAGTGAATACCCAATAAAAGATAAAAAAGTAATAAAATAGAGAAGCCTCCACCATTCCATAAAATAAAATTAGTGAAATATAACGAGACCAATCTCAGTGATAGCAACGATTTCAAATTTTAGTCTTAAACTTATCCTACATTTTAAGAATGGTTTTTCAAAAATTTAATTTTATTTCTGTTTTTTTAAATATTCGTCTATTTGAACTTGAATTGAACTTGGATCGAACCATTCGTTTAAAGAAACTACTTTACCATCTTTATTGAATTGCTGGATTATATAAAACTTTAAATGGAAAGGAGCCCCAGATTCGATATGATTCCCTGACCATACCCCATAAATTCTTACAGCATCTGGAGATGAATTTATTTCCCCTGCGTCAGAAAAGGTTGAGCCTCCCCAGTATGCACCTTTCCCCCCAATAACTGCTCCACCAGGAGTGTATTTTAAGTTTTCAAAATTATCCATATAATTTCTCGCTGCTTCTGTTAATTCTTTTTTTCCAAGTATTTGATTGTTATTCCAATTTGGTGGACTCCATTTAACTGAATCAGAGTATAACTCTAAAAAAAGGTCTATATCCTTATTTACTACTCCTTCAACATGATACTTTTCGAATGCCTTCCAGTTTTTTTCAAATCTAATTTTGTCATTTTTGGATTGCTCAGAATTGTTAATTGAGTTATTACATGCCAATGAAACAACAATTACATAGAATAAGATAAAGAGCTTTTTCATTTTTAGTTGTTTTATAGTTAAAATAATCATTCCAATAATATATAGAATTCACTAAAATCCCTCCCCATCTGGGAGGGACTTTATTGATTATAGATATTACATTCCAGTTGTAGCGTTAGGAACTAAAGACATCAATTCTTTTTGTCTTCCCCACATTTCTAATGCATCATTATAAACTTCTAAATCTTTATCCCATGATCCATTATACATTTCATTATACAATTCATTCACCGATTTGTCAGTATCAGGAAATTTTCCTTGATCTGCAAAATCATTAAATGCATCCACAAAAACCATCATATTTTCATTACCGCCTGAAACAACTTTAAAAACAGCTTGAATCCCAGTATAATTATGTTTTTTATAAACTTCCGTTATTCTATTAGCAAAACGCCAAAAGTCACCTAATCTACCTGGTTTAACCATTCTTACGACTCTATGAAAATATTTTGTAGGTCCAGATTCTGGATTCCAATTGTGGCTTAGATTTTCTATACGCCACCAAATTATTCTTCCATCGTTTTTTTCGATATACTGACCAACGTTTTTTCTCCAGTAGTTTATTCCACCATTTCGATTACCTTCGTTGAACCAACTTATATTTTTGTTGCCTTGAATTCTTTCATACTTACCTTGATCAGGACCTGTCATTACTCTATAAGTTGAAATAGCTGTTTCCTGTGTGCTATTAAATTTTTTTGTTTTTAATGCAGCAGCTTTTTCAAATTCTACAGACATACCTTTTTTAACCTGATGCCGGTTGCTAGTCCAATACTCCCAATTAGGATTAGTTTGTGCAGAACAAATAAAAAGTCCAAAGACTGTAGATAATATTATTGTAAAAAAATTTTTCATTCTATTTGATTTATGGTTAATAATTATCAATATACAAATAAGAACATTCAAAAATTAATAAAAATTCGTATTTGTAATACATTTACAAATGACCAAAAAACAGGAGTTCCCTTACGTGGACAAAAAAGGTTCTAAAAAATCACAAGTTCGTGAAATGTTTGACTCAATCTCTTCTAGATACGATATTATAAATCGGATTATTTCTGGTGGATTAGACATAAAATGGAGGGAAAATATAGTTAGACTTATAGAACCAAAGAAGCCAAAAAAAATTTTGGATTTAGCAACTGGTACTGGTGATTTAGCAATTGCACTAGGTGAAACCCAGGCAACAGAAATTATTGGAATTGATATTTCTGATCGAATGCTAGAAATTGGAAAGAGAAAGGTTAAAAAAAGTAAATGGCATAAAAAAATAAAAATGGAAATTGGAGATGGAGAAAAGATTAATTACCCTAACAATTATTTTGATGCAGTTACGGTTTCTTTTGGAGTTAGAAATTTTGAAAATCTCGACAAATCTCTTTTAGAAATCTTTAGAATTCTTCGGCCTAAAGGTGAATTAGTAATTTTGGAAACAGCTATACCTCAGGGTTTCCCTATAAATTATTTATATAAACTTTATGCTAGAAATATAATGCCTGTAATTGGGTCGTTCATTTCCAAGGACAAATCAGCTTATAAATATTTGTATTTATCCGCGAAAGCTTTCCCTTTTGGAAAAGCATTCAATAAAATTTTAGAAAACAATGGATTTTTAGTTATAAAAAATATTCCACAAGGCTTTGGGGTGGCTTTCATATATCATGCGTATAAACCTTTATTAAATGTCTAGAGTTAAATTTCATTATTAACCTTTCATAAATTGTTAAAAATTATAGCGGTTTTCTAAAAACATATCTTGAAAGGTAAATACCATTTGGGTCTTTATCTCCACTTGATTCAACACCACCAGAAACAAATGTTAATTCCCATCCATCTGCAGCCATTTGATTTAATTTGGACTTGACCAATGCGTCATTAGTAGCTATATTATTGAATCTTATACCTCCAAGGTTATAGAAGTTCAGCAGCTTTGTCTCCTCAAAAGCTTTGGTTCTTATATCCTTACGCTTGTCATCTTTTGATTTATCCTTCTCACCTTCTTCCATTCTTACAGTTGTTGCTATTTTATAGTCAACATCTTCAGTTTTTGCAATCATTCTTGATCTTCCTAAACCTTTTGGAACAACAGATTCAATAACCGTTACAATTTCAAATTCATATTGCTGAATCGCCATATTTTTTCGCTCTGCAAAACCTGTTGAAATAAATATAAATAAAGTCACTATGGATATTACAATTACTATGTTTCTAATATTTTTCATCTTTATTGATTTTAGATTAAGCTTAAAACTACAAAATTTGCCTTACCATTTATTTAAGGTAAAATTTGTAGATATCAAATTCCATTCTAGTTTAGTTCAATTTTAAAAAACATTTGAATTTAGTCTTTAAGAGATAAGGGATATCATTTAAAATGACTAACTTTTTATTTGAAATTTTTCAAATATTATATTTAATGAGAGTATATCTTTTTATGTTCTTTCTTCTTGTAATCGGATGTGTAGAAAATAAGGAGCAGAAAATTGAAAATATCAAAATTGATAAGGAATTAGCAGAAGAGTTGGTGTCCCTATCCATAAAATGTGTTGATCAAAAATATCCATACAAAATAGGATATAGGTTTGTTGATAAAAATTGGGTGAAACCACACTATGAAATCACTCCTTCCTTTTATGGCTGCTGGGATTGGCATTCTGCTGTTCATGGTCACTGGGCAATGGTTAAAATATTGAAAGATTTTCCCGAAATTTCTGATAGAGACATAATTTTGTCAAAACTTGAGAAAAATCTGAATCAAGAAAACCTTA
>CESP01166384.1_pt1 | contig 10625 bp, 10 predicted proteins | sample 531211 | NCBI WGS metagenome assembly CESP01 (sample SAMEA2622074, study PRJEB7988) | marine metagenome | biome: marine biome (ENVO:00000447); feature: surface water layer (ENVO:00002042); material: "saline water (ENVO:00002010), including plankton (ENVO:xxxxxxxx)" | depth 5 m | reverse complement strand
GAAAAAGGGTTTGCAAATGTATTAAAGTTTTTGTTTCGTACAAATAACAAATACTGTTTTTTTTTATGATATTGTTTTTTAGAGAAAATTAAGAATAAACAGTACGCTTTTTTTGCTTATTTTTCTTAACCTGTCTTATCAGAATTTCTTGCACAAGATCAACCGCCTCTTCAAAAGATTCACATTTTTTACTTGCAAACAGCTCATTAAAACCAGTATTTATCTTTATTTCTACTAGCTTATTGGATTTGTCTGTGGCATTCTCAATACGTAAAAAAATATCAGAGGATATAAGCTCATCATCAAACTGTGTTAACTTTTCTATTTTCTTGTTTATGAAGTTAAGTAACTTTTGGTCGGCATCGAAACGCACTGAGTGAATGGTTATCTGCATAGTTATAATGTTTTTATGCTCTAGGATGAGCGTTATTAAATATTTCTTTAAGCTGGTCTATGGAATTGTGAGTATAAACTTCGGTGGCTGAAAGACTGGCGTGTCCTAATAATTCTTTAATGATATTCAAATCTGCCCCATTATTCAACATATGGGTGGCAAAAGTATGTCTAAGAACGTGTGGACTTTTTTTGTTAATAGTCGTTACACCTTTCAAAATTTCATTTACCTTTCTGTAAACCATACTTGGATTGAGTTTTTTACCAGAGTCAGTAAGAAATAAATATGATCGGTCGATTGCTTTTTCTTTCATCCTTAATGTCAAATAGTGATCAATTGAATTTTGCAGCTCTTTAGTTAACGGAATAATGCGTTCTTTATTTCTTTTACCAAGCACTTTAATTTGACTTTTTGGAGAGTCTACGTCTTTTATTTTGATATTTATCAGCTCAGATAACCTAACTCCAGTTGAATAAAAAAATTCAATAATAAGTTTATCTCTAGAACCTGAAAAATTTTCTTCAAATTTTAGCTTATCGAGAAGTTTGTTCATATCGTCAAGCCCAACAAACTGAGGCAATTTTTTTGAAGTTTTAGAAGATGAAATCTTTAAGGTAGGATTTTGCTTTATTTTCTGTTCTCTAACAAGATATTTGTAAAAAGACTTTAGAGTTGTGATTTTTCGATTGACTGTTCTTGCAGAATTTCCTTTGTTCAATTCTTCCACCAACCAACTACGTATCATATAGTGGTTGGCCTTGTCAATAGAAGTACTATAAATTTTTTTTAGAAATGACTCAAATATTATCAGATCGGTTCGGTAGGCTTTTACTGTGTGGTAAGAGTAACGTTTCTCTAAAAGTAAATAATCAAGATAGTTTTGAGTCAAAGGCATAAAAAAAGAGACAACATTTCAAACGAATATACTAAATTAGTATCGAAAATTCAAATGGTATCTCGAATAAGCTGGGCTTGAAAGCGAACTAGTCTTCTTCTCTCTGTAAAGTTTCTTTGTATGCGGCTTTAATCTTTTGATTACGCAACTCAACTGACTTTTTAGTGAATTCACGACGAGCTCTTAATTGTTTCATCTTACCTGTCATATTGAATTTCTTCTTAAATTTTTTGAGCGCTCTATCAATAGATTCACCGTCTTTTACTGGAATAATTATCATATTCAAATTTTATTGGGCTGCAAATATACAAATATCTAATTCACTTACAATAGCTTACTTTAAAATTTGCTTTGCTATAACTATTTTTTGAATTTCTGATGTTCCTTCTCCAATAGTACATAACTTTGAATCACGATAAAATCGTTCTACAGGAAAGTCTTTCGTATATCCATAACCTCCTAACACTTGAATTGCATCAGTGGAAACTTTAACAGCTACTTCAGAAGAAAAATACTTAGCCATCGCTCCATCTAAAGTAACTTTTTGATTATTATTTTTCTTATCAACAGCTTTACATATCAATAACTCAGAGGCATCTATATTAGTAGCCATATCAGCAAGCTTGAATGCTACAGCTTGATGTTCAGCAATAGGCTTTCCGAATTGAACTCTTTCTTTAGCATATTTTAAAGCTGCTGCATAAGCTCCTTTAGCAATACCTAATGACAATGCTGCTATGGAGATTCTACCCCCATCTAATACCTTCATTGCCTGAACAAAACCATCGCCAATATTTCCCAAAAGATTTGCTTTAGAAACTCTACAATTATCAAAGATTAACTCTGCTGTTTCCGAAGCACGCATTCCAAGTTTATCTTCTTTTTTTCCAGAGGTTAAGCCCGGGGTTCCTTTTTCTACAATAAAAGCTGACATGGCTTTAGAGTCTCCTTTGTCTCCAGTTCTGACAATAACAACAGTAACATCACCACTAATAGCGTGAGTAATGAAATTTTTGGCACCATTCAACACCCAATAATCACCATCTTTTACGGCTGTAGTTAACATACCAGCGGAATCGGAACCAGTATTATGCTCTGTTAAACCCCATGCGCCTAAATATTCTGCCGAGGCTAATTTTGGTAAATACTTATTCTTTTGTTCTTCATTACCAAACTGTAAAATATGTCCAGTACACAATGAGTTGTGAGCTGCCATTGACAATCCTACTGAAGGATCAACTTTTGCTAATTCTTCGATTGCAGTAACATACTCTGCATATCCAAAACCTGAACCGCCATATTCTTCAGGAACTAAAACTCCCATTAATCCCAATTCGCCGAGTTTTTTAAAAACGTGAACAGGAAAAATTTGATTATCATCCCATTCCTTTATATACGGAACAATTTCTTTTGCTGAAAAAGAACGAATCATTTCTGAAATTAACTTTTGATTTTCATTGTAATTAAAATCCATATTAGTATTTGATTAATGATTTTATTGATAATGAATAATCTAGCAAATTAGTCCTTCCTTCCAAAAATGACAACTCAACAAGAAATAAAAATGATATGATATTACCCCCCAATCGTTGAACTAACTTAGAAGCTGCTACTGCTGTTCCTCCAGTTGCTAATAAATCGTCGTGAACAACAATATTCCAACCTTCTTGAATAGCGTCAGTATGTATTTCCACTTTTGCAGATCCATATTCTAACGCATATTCTTCAACAATCGTATCTGCAGGAAGCTTACCAGCCTTTCTAATAGGAATAAAAGGTACTTTTAATGCATTTGCTAACAACATTCCAAATAAAAAGCCTCTACTTTCAACCCCAACAATTGCATCTATTTCTTTATCATTTAAAACTTCTATAAATGAATCTATAACCTTATTAGAAAGCTTGGGATTTGATAAAATCGGCGTGATATCTTTAAAAGAAATACCTTCTTTTGGAAAGTCTTTTACTTCCCTAATATGTTCTGCTAACACGCTTGTTTTCATCGGTTAATAATTATTGTGCAATTTTACGGAATTTAAGGCAGTCTATCAAATGTATTTTTCGTTAAATCACTTAGTGTTTTGTATAAACCGTATTTGTATTGTAATTAATAATCACACTAGCTAATTTATAAGAAATGTAAGTTTGTGACTATAACTAATTTTTTGTGCAGATTTTGATATTAATCTACTCAATAAAAGAAGTTTTTCATGTACTAATGAGATTTTTATTTTATTTTTTTAATCATCCCATTTTTAAACTTGTTAAGATATTCTTTTAAGTCTATTTTGACTTCATTAGAGAGAATCAATAAACCTAAAATATTTGGAAATGCCATAGCTAAAATCATCATATCTGAGAAATCTAGTACAGCCCCTAACTTGACTGATGAGCCTATGATTATGAAAATTAAAAATATAAGCTTATAAACGAGTTCTGATTTTTTTGAAGAACCGAATAAATAAGTCCATGATTTTAACCCATAATAAGACCAAGATATCATAGTAGAAAATGCGAATAGGAAAATAGCAATAACTAAGACATACGGAAACCAAGATATCACACTCTCAAAAGCTTGTGAAGTGAGTTGAGCACCTTCAACACCTTGAACGCCAGACATACCAGTAACGATAATAACTAAGGCTGTCATTGTACAAATTACTACTGTGTCAATGAATGGTTCAAGTAAAGAAACGATACCTTCACTTACTGGCTCATTTGTTTTGGTAGCAGAGTGAGCAATTGAGGCAGAACCTACACCAGCCTCGTTTGAAAAGGCTGCTCTTCTAAAACCTTGAATTATGACACCTATAAAACCTCCAAACGCTGCACTTGGCGCAAAGGCTCCTTTGAATATCATAGCAAAAGCATTACCGATATCTGAAAAATTGACCACTAAAATTACTAATGCTGCAGCAACATAAAGAACTGCCATAAATGGCACTATTTTCTCCGTCACTTTAGCAATACTTTTAATACCACCGATAATTACTGTACCTACTAGAACTGCTAATAGAAAACCAAACATTGGACCATTACCAGCAAGCATTGGAAACTGCCCTGATAACTGAGCATATGCCTGATTAGCTTGGAACATATTACCACCACCAAAAGAACCTCCAATACAAAGTATAGCGAATAAGACAGCTAATACTTTTCCAATATTCCCATAGCCATATTTAGTCAAACCATTCTTAAGATAGTACATTGGTCCTCCCGAGACTTCACCATTCTCATTAACCACTCTATATTTGACACCTAAGGTACACTCAACAAATTTTGATGACATTCCTAACAATCCAGCTACAATCATCCAAAAGGTTGCTCCTGGACCACCTACAGTTATTGCAACAGCAACTCCAGCAATATTACCTAAACCAACTGTAGCAGATAGAGCTGTGGCTAAGGCTTGAAAATGTGAAACTTCTCCCTCATCATTAGGATCATCGAATTTACCGCGAACCAAATCTATAGCGTGTTTAAATGCTCTAACGTTGATAAAGTTCATTTTTACAGTGAAAAATAATGCGCCAAACACTAACCAAACTACAACAATTGGTATTGATGTGCCTAAATCAAAACCTACAGCAGCAATAGGATCCCAAAAAATAAACATTGCAATAACATCTACTATTGGCACAAAAAAATCATTAATTCGATCCCCTAAGTTTTTAGATTCATCGGCGAAAGCTGAGTTTGTAATTAATATTGATGATAACAAAAATAAAATGCGTTTCATTTAGAGTCTAATTGATATTATTAATTTAGTTGTTTTTCTAACAAGCTTAGTCCTTCTTCAAAAGAATGAGGATTATAACCCAATTCTTTAATACTTTTATCTAAAATAAAGCCTGTTTTAGTTGGACGTTTTGCTTTCTGATTTAACGTGGTTGAAGATATTTTATTTATTTGAGATTTATCACATTGATAAAAGTCAGCCATTCTCTCAAACATTTCGTATATACTCATTATGTCTTTTCCTGAGGCATTGTAAATACCAATAGCTTCTTTTTCAATAACTAAATGACATGCTTGTACCAAATCTTCAGCTAAGGTTGGAGAACGAAATTGATCATCAATTATATTCAATTCTTGACCACCTTTTAATGCTTTTCTTCCCCATAGAACAATATTATTTCTTTGTAAATTTTCAGCTGTTCCGTATAAAATTATAGTTCTCAGAATAGCCCACTTACAATTAGATTGTTGTAAAACTTGCTCAGACTTCCATTTTGACAAGCCATAATAACTCAAGGGATTGGGTTGATCATTTTCACGATAGGGTCCGTTTTCGCCATCAAAAATGAAGTCTGTAGAAATATGTATTAGATGTGAATTAAAGTTCTCACAAGCCCTAGACAAATAGTTTACAGCTGTCACATTTGTCTTGTCACACAACTCTTTATCATCCTCACAGCCGTCAACATTAGTCATTGCAGCTGTGTTTATCACAAAGTCAGGTTTATATTTTTCAAATATTGGTAAAATATTTTTTTCTTCTGTAATATCTAAACTTTGATATATAAAATCGGACTGGTTTGAAATTAAACAAGAACCCAATGAGGTTGCCACTACTTTATTTTTTTGTTTTAACAGATGAACAAGTTTTTGACCTAGCAAGCCATTACTTCCTGTTATTAAAATCGTTTTATTCATTATATACTTTTGGGCTTTACAAGATATAAGATTAAATAAATTAAAATAGGTGAACCTAAACCAAGAATAGCGGCAATAATAAACAACAAACGTATACCTAATACATCTAGATCAAACTTTTCTGAAAGCCAAGAACAAACTCCTAATATTTTTTTTTCACTCATTAATTATTTGTAATATTTTATAACAAAATCTACTATTAATTATAAATCAAATACGCTAGGTCTTTTGCGGTATTTAAAATGATTTCTAACTCTTAGCACAAAAACCATACTTAGGTATATTAACGGAATACCAAAGTTAACAAAAGATAGATATATAAAAAATAAGCGAACAAAAGAAGGCTTCAAACCTAACTTACTTGCCCACCACGCACTTACTCCAAAGAATTGTTTTTCAAGAAAATTAAAGATACTTTTCATTTTTTATAATCAACGCGTTGCCAATTTTGCAATTTAAACATTTTTTAGATTCACAATAATTTCTTAAGCCCAGTATTAAAAGTTATATGAACTATATGTTAGATGTATTCTTCATTATTGTATAATATTCTAGAATTTAAATAAATGAAATCCGACATCATAATTATATTTACTTAACTTATATATAGACAAAGGGAAATACTGACTTGTCTATAATGACTTTGCATCAAAGTGAATCAAGTGCCAAATGAATTGAAGTAATTGTTCGATCATTGCATTCAAAAAAATTTAATCCATTTGAATAATAACACTATCCCTACATAATACTGCAAAAATACCATATCCTTGAATTTCATCAGCACCATTTAAGAAGCTATTGAAAACATTAACAGGCTCAGAATTAAATATGGGATTGTTTCCTGTATTTAATTGTATAATTTTTGTTGTAAAATAATTATAGAAAGCATAATCTACACTCCATAAATTTAAAAGTATAGAGTCAGCTTTTGTAGATAAATAACTATCGAAAAATAAATTAAACTCTTTTGTTGTTCCATTGAACAACTTATCGTCAAAAAGTACTTTGCCTCTTGAAAATTGTCCTTGATTCAAAGAGGGGTCATCGCTATCAAAATATATCTTTTCCATTTCTGAATAATATTCCTGCCAAATGTCTGTAGTATCATAAGCATCTTGCGAATAATAGGCTTTAAGACTAATCATGTAATAATTATTCGATTGAGGATCATCAATTGTAAACTTAAGACTCGTTGTTTCACTAGAGATATTTTGGGGTTCTTCAATAGATTTTAGAAGTACTTTTTGAAAAGGAAACAAAGCAGCATTTATGGTATTGTATTTTGAATGTGATACTCGAATTTCAAAATTTGTTCCTTCTTGTACAATTAATGAAGATTCATATCTGTTCTTTAGAGCATTATATGTTAGGGTATCCAGAGAGGTATCACCATCAATTAATATCACTAATGCATCGTTCAAAAAAACAAAATCGTTGTTTGATAAGGGTGCTTGCGAAACACTAACATAGGCTTTCCACTTTTTACCAACTTCGTTAACTGAATTAACTACTAATTTGGGCTCATGAGGTGGTAAATCCACATCAATAACGGTTTGTAGATTGTCACAAGAGACTAATGAAATTACGATTATTACGAAATAAAAAAATCTTTTCATTATTTTAAAATTTAAATTTATAAGAAATAGATGGTATTATTGGAAATAAAGATGTTTGCTGAACAACTCTAGTACTAGTAGGCACACCGTTTTGTATTTCTATGTTATCGTTCACAGACAGAAAAAATGGATTTTTTCTATTATAAACATTGTAAGCACCTACTGAAATAGTTCTATCTCCCCACTTCTTCTTTTTATGAAAGTTTAGACCTATATCTAACCTATGATAAGCAGGTAGTCTGAGATTATTTCTTGTAGGGTAATATTCTATCTCACCCACACTTCCTTCATCAATACCATTTATATTACCATTTAGGTTAACTGTTGGATATCTAGACTCCAGAAATGTCATGTTATTACCTGTTCCATAAACCCATGTTAGACCAACATCGAAATTATCTGAAAATTCATGTGATATCACTAATGAAAAATCGTGCCTTCTATCAAACTTATACGGATACCAATTACCAAAATTAACCCCCTCAAACTTTCTCTCACTGAAAGATAGCGTATACCCAATCCAGCCTGTGGTTTTACCTTTTTTCTTCTGAATGAATAACTCAGCACCATAAGACCGTCCTATTCCATTAGTGTCTACTTTATTTTTCCAATCTTCAAATCCAATAATTTCAGCGCCAGGTATTAATGTAATTAAGTCACTCATTGTTTTGTAATAACCTTCTATACTGACTTCTATTAAACCATTTGAGAAGTTTTTATTAGCAGCAAAAGCTACTTGTTTAGAATATTGTGGCGGAACAGAATCGGTACTTGGCACCCAAATATCGGTCGGTAATCCGGCTCCACTACCAGTTAACAAGTGTATATTTTGCTGCATTTCAGCATAGGAAGCTTTTAAAGACCAATCTTTATTAATTAAATAACGCGATGAAAATCGAGGCTGAAAAGAATAATAGGTTTTGTTATTGGTATTAAAATAACCTACGTGCATTCCCAAATTGACTTTCAATTGATCATTAACTTTTATATCATCTTCGACATAAAAAAAGGCATCATTACTTTCTAATGCTTCGGAAAAATTGAATGTCGTATCATAAGGTACCTGATAATTTTCTACCCCAAGAGAATCTCTTTCGTAGGAGCTGAGATACAACAGTAAAGAACCGGGATAAAAGTTATGACGAACATAGTTTAAACCAAATTTGATGTAATGATTAGGATTAGGTAAATAATCAAAATCAAATTTTGCGCCATAGTCCTTAACACCAGAAAAATAGTTGAAATTAGTAGTGTCTGAGTCAGTTGTGAATGTTGTTACTTCTGATGAATAGCTATCAAATATGGTGTTAAATTGGTATTTACTATATGTCAAAGTTGTATTAGCGAATAGTTTATTGGAAAAAAGATGATTCCATCTTAAAGACGAAGTTACATTTCCCCAGTCTAAACCAAAATCATTTCTGTATGTCGATTTATAATTGTTATTTTCTACTAAAGAACTATATTCATCTCCTTCAGACAAATAAAATCTATCTTTTCCCAAATAAGCGCTCAAATAAAGTCTATCTTTTTCTGAAAATTTATGGTTTAACTTGGCGTTCAAATCATAAAAGTAATAACCTGCGGGGTTACCATCATTAGCACTTCTAATAAATGGTTGAGCTAAAATATCTATATAAGTTCTTCTTCCTGAAACAATAAATGATGTCTTGTCTTTTATTATTGGACCTTGTAGGGTCAATTTTGAGGAAATTAAGCCTATACTTCCCTCACCTTCGATCTTCTTCATATTGCCTTCCTTCATATCAATTTCAAGAACAGAAGATAAACGCCCACCAAAACGCGCTGGAAAACCTCCCTTTGTTAGCCTTACATTTTTTATGGCATCAGCATTAAAAACCGAAAAAAAACCGAATAGATGTGAGGCATTATAAACAGGTACCCCGTCTAAAAGAATTAAGTTTTGATCTGGACCACCACCACGTACATAAAAGCCACTTGTTCCCTCACCACCAGATTGTACACCAGGCAATAATTGAATTGCTTTTAAAACATCTACTTCACCCAATAATGCTGGTATGTTTTTAATTTGTTGTACGGGGACATCTACTATACTTGTTTGTGTCCTTTCAACAACGGTCTCTTCAGCTACAATAGTTACCTCACCAATATCAGTACTGGAGCTCTTTAAATCAACATTGAGCGAAATATTTTTGTTAAGGTTTACACTTTGTTTCATGGTTTCAAAACCAATGTAAGTAAACGAAATTTCATAACTACCCTCTGGTAAAGTAAGACTATAAAAGCCGTATGTATTAGAAGTTGTACCTAAAAGTTTTTCTTTGACTATTACATTTACACCAATCAATGATTCCCCATTTTCATTATCATTAACGAAGCCACTAATGGTATATTTTTGTTGAGAAAATGAGTAGAGAGAAATCACTATCAAAATGGATAGGATTAAATATTTTTTCATCATTAATTTAGTTTAGTAAGCATAATGCGTAATCAGCAATTTTTATTTTATAAGTGATGCATTTTTTAGCATTTCACTCATCTTGTTTCGTAACTCCAATGATTTTTGTCTAGCTACTTTTGCAAAGTCTTGTGAAGAACTAGCATAAATAATTCCTCTAGAAGAGTTAACTAATAAACCACAATGTGAATTCATTCCATGTTTGGCAACCTCTTCAAGACTTCCCCCTTGTGCACCAACACCAGGTACCAAAAGAAAGTTATCAGGTGCTATCTTACGTATTTCTTTCAGGGCTTCTGCTCTAGTAGCTCCAACTACGAACATGATGTTCTGTCCATAAGTTTTAACTTTTTTAAGCACCTTTTGATATAATATTTCATTATTTTCATCTTTGATGAGTTGAAAGTCTAAGCCCCCTTGATTAGACGTTAATACTAATACAATAGCCCACTTTCCATCAAAGTCTAAAAAAGGCTTAACAGAGTCTGAGCCCATATATGGTGCAACAGTTACAGAATCAAAATTATAAGTTTCAAAAAAGGTTTTAGCGTACATTTTTGAAGTATTTCCAATATCTCCTCGTTTGGCATCAGCAATTGTAAAAATCTCTTTAGGAATATATTC
>CESP01158256.1_pt1 | contig 10628 bp, 8 predicted proteins | sample 531211 | NCBI WGS metagenome assembly CESP01 (sample SAMEA2622074, study PRJEB7988) | marine metagenome | biome: marine biome (ENVO:00000447); feature: surface water layer (ENVO:00002042); material: "saline water (ENVO:00002010), including plankton (ENVO:xxxxxxxx)" | depth 5 m | reverse complement strand
TCTTGACTGCCAGTCAAGCGCTCTAGCCAACTGAGCTACATCCCCAAGATTAGCTTTACAAATGTAGCAATTTCAATACTTTAATATGGTTTGTTTTTATGGATTGCTATTTTCCTTATCATTGAGTATTTTCGCAATATTAAAATTTGATTAATGACGATTAAAAAAATAGAATCTAGTAAAGCCCCTGAACCAGTAGGCCTATATCCACACGCCCGACAATATGGTAATTTATTATTTTTATCTGGCGTTGGTCCTAGAGAAAGAGGCACAAAAAAAATACCCGGAGTTACTCTCGATGAAAAAGGTAATATAATATCTTATGATATAGAGTTACAATGTCGCTCAGTATTTAATAATGTTCGTACTATTGTTGAGGAATCGGGATCTTCTTGGAAAAACATTATCGATGTTACGGTATTTTTAACCAACATGAAAGATGATTTTCAAACCTACAATAAAGTTTATGCAGAGTTTTTTGCTGACAACCAACCTTGTAGAACAACTTTAGAAATAAATTGTTTGCCCACCCCAATCGCTATAGAATTAAAAGTAATAGCTACTATTGAATAATGAAAAAATACCCAGAATATAAACAGCTTGATTTGACCTCTATAAACAAAGATGTCCTTAACAAATGGCGTTCCAAATCAATCTTTGAGAAAAGTCTTTCTACAAGAGAAGGAAACAAATCATATACCTTTTATGAAGGCCCTCCTTCTGCAAATGGAATGCCGGGAATTCATCATGTAATGGGACGGGCTATTAAGGATATTTTCTGTCGTTTTAAAACTCTACAAGGCTATAAGGTAAATAGAAAAGCAGGCTGGGATACACATGGTTTGCCTGTGGAACTAGGGGTTGAAAAAGAGTTGGGTATAACAAAGGAAGATATTGGAACGACGATTTCAATTGAAGATTATAATAATAAGTGTCGTGAAAATGTAATGAAGTTCAAAAACATTTGGGAAGACTTGACAGATATAATGGGTTATTGGGTAGATATAAATAAACCATACATTACATATGACAACAAATATATTGAAAGTGTTTGGTGGTTGCTTAGTCAGATATATAAAAAAGGTATGTTATATAAAGGACATACAATTCAGCCTTTTTCGCCCAAAGCAGGAACAGGACTAAGCTCTCATGAACTCAATCAGCCAGGATGCTATAAAGATGTTAAAGATCTTTCTGCAATAGTTCAGTTTAAATTAGTAAAGAATGTTAAATCAAGCTTTTTATTTAAGAACTCAACAGACAGTGTTTTCTTATTAGCATGGACTACAACTCCCTGGACTTTACCATCTAACACGGCATTAGCAGTAGGTAAAAAAATAGATTATGTTGTTGTTAATACATTTAATCCATATACCTTTAATCCAATAACTGTTGTATTAGCTAAAGCGCTTTTACATAAGTATTTTCCAGATAAAAATAAAGACCTTAAAATCTCAGAATATGTTGAGGGCAACAAGTCTATTCCATTTGAAATCATTCAAGAAATCAAAGGAGCGGAACTAGAAGGACTTTATTATGAACAATTACTTCCTTATGTTCAGCCAGTTGATGGCGAAGCCTTTAAGGTGTTAATAGGTGACTTTGTAACTACAGAAGACGGTACAGGAATTGTTCACCTAGCTCCAAGCTTTGGGGCAGATGATAATTTGGTAGCCAAACAAAATGGCATAGGAACACTTACATTAGTAGATACTCAAGGTCGATTTGTTCAAGAGGTTACTGATTTTGCAGGCATGTATGTTAAGAATGAATTTTATACAGATGGTGAAGCACCTGAAAAATCTGTTGATATACTAATAGTCATTAAATTAAAAGAAGAAAACAAATGCTTCAAAGCTGAAAAGTATGAACACTCTTATCCTCATTGTTGGCGCACAGATAAACCAATATTATACTATCCTTTAGAAAGTTGGTTTGTTAGAACTACAGCTATTAAGAGACTTATGGTAAAGAACAATAAAAACATTAATTGGAAGCCCAAATCTACCGGTGAAGGACGCTTTGGAAATTGGCTTGAAAATTTAGTTGATTGGAATTTATCTCGCTCTCGATTTTGGGGAATTCCTTTACCAATTTGGGTTACTGAAGACGGAGCTGAACAAATTTGCATCGGTTCAATTGAGCAACTAAAATTAGAAATAGAAAAATCAGTTATTTCAGGACTTATGTCTTCAAACCCCTTGTCAGATTTTATTGTCGGCGATATGTCTAAAGAAAATTACACCACCTTTGATCTACATAGGCCTTTTGTAGATGATATTGTTTTAGTATCATCCAGTGGAAAAGCTATGTATAGAGAGTCTGACCTTATTGATGTTTGGTTTGATTCAGGGTCTATGCCTTATGCTCAATATCATTACCCATTTGAGAATAAAGAAATATTTGAAAAATCTTTTCCGGCTGATTTTATTGCAGAAGGTGTTGACCAGACAAGAGGTTGGTTTTTTACTTTACATGCTATTTCCTGTATCTTATTTGATAGTGTAGCCTTTAAAAATGTTGTTTCTAATGGGTTAGTTTTGGATAAAAGTGGTAATAAAATGTCTAAACGTTTGGGAAATGCAGCAGACCCATTCAAGACTATAGAAGAATATGGTGCAGATGCCACACGATGGTATATGATTAGTAACGCTCAAGCTTGGGATAACCTTAAATTTGATTTAGAGGGTTTAGCAGAGGTTAAACGAAAGTTTTTCGGAACACTTTACAATACCTATGCTTTCTTTGCATTGTATGCGAATATAGATGGCTTTATATATAATGAAGAAGACATAAATTTAGACGAGAGGCCAGAAATAGACCGCTGGATACTTTCAGAGCTTAATTCACTTATTAAAGAAGTTGGAAGTTTTCTTGATGACTTTGAAGCAACAAAAGCAACTCGAGCCATACAATTTTTTGTAAATGAAAATTTAAGCAACTGGTATGTTAGACTTTGTAGAAGGCGTTTTTGGAAAGGTGATTATGGTAAAGACAAAATATCAGCGTATCAGACATTATATACTTGTCTTGAAACACTAGCTATATTAGCCTCACCAATAGCACCATTTTTTATGGATAAATTATTCGATGACCTCAACCAAGTGACCAAAAAAACCAAAATCGAATCAGTTCATCTTGCACAATGGCCTAAAGTTAATTTTGAAGCAATTAATACTAATTTAGAAAAACAGATGAGATTAGCTCAATTGCTTACATCAATGGTCTTTTCAATAAGAAAAAAAGAAAATATTAGAGTTAGACAACCTTTACAAAAAATTATGATTCCAGTTCAAAATGAAGCTGTTAAAAACCAGATAGAAGCTATTAAATCTTTAGTATTATCTGAGGTAAATGTTAAGCAACTTGAGTATATTGACCCTAAATCAAGTGTTCTCGTGAAGAAGGTTAAGCCAAACTTCAAAACTTTAGGACCAAAATTTGGTGACAAAATGAAAGAAATTTCACATGCAATTTCTAAATTTTCTTCGGAAGAAATTAATACTATTGAAAAAGAGAATAGTTATACCATCAAGCTTACTGACTCAGAAATTCAAATTAACATAGCCGATGTCATAATTGAAACAGATGATATACCAGGATGGTCTGTTGTATCCATGAACGGCACCACTATAGCCCTTGATATAAGTCTTTCCGACAATTTAATTAACGAAGGCTTGGCTCGAGAAGTGGTTAATAGGGTTCAAAACCTTAGAAAAGATTTAGGTTTAAAGGTAACTGATCGAATAGAAATTACGCTATGTGCAGAAGAAAAATTAGCAACTGCAATTAATAATAATTTAAATTATATTTGCTCTGAAACATTAGCCGAAAATATAAATATTACTCCATTTAATATTTCAGATACAGCAAAAAAAATAGAGTTAGCTGATGGGGTAAAAACTAAAATAAAATTATTTAAAAGATAAATTTATGTCAAGCGATAAAACAAGATACAGTGATGCTGAATTGAAAGAATTTCGTCAAATTATTAATGACAAGATTAGCAAGGCTGAGAATGACCTAGAGCTTATAAAAAGTGCGTATACAAATGACTCAAATAATGGTACTGACGATACCTCCCCAACTTTTAAAGGGTTCGAAGAAGGCTCAGAAACATTATCTAAGGAAGAAAATGCTCAATTAGCACTAAGACAAGAAAAATTTATACATAACTTGTATAATGCCTTAAAAAGAATAGATAATAAAACTTACGGCATTTGTCGGGTTACCGGAAAGCTTATTCAGAAAGAACGTCTTAAGTTGGTTCCTCATGCTACGCTTAGTATAGAGGCTAAGCGCTCTCAATAAGATTAAATGCTAAATAAATACTCCTTTGTTGTTGCTGTTGTTTTAATTGTAGATCAAATTTTAAAAGTTTGGATCAAGACAAACTTGATTTTAGGCCAAGAAATTCATTTTTTTGATTGGTTTATTATACATTTTACAGAAAACAGAGGTATGGCATTTGGCTTCGAGTTTGGAGGAAAATATGGTAAATACTTTCTAAGTATTTTTAGAACAATTGCTATAATTGGCATATCGTTTTATTGGGTTAAATTAATTAAAACTGATGTTAAAAAAGGGATAATTTACAGCGTATCTTTAATTTTAGCAGGAGCTATAGGGAATATGATAGATAGTGCTTTTTATGGAATGATTTTTTCAGATAGCTATGGACAAATAGCAACATATTTAAATGGAGGCTATTCTAGCTTTTTACAAGGAAATGTTGTTGATATGTTTTACTTTCCGATATTTAATGGTTATATTCCTGATTGGTTTCCTTTTTTTGGTGGAGACCACTTTATATTTTTCAGACCCGTATTTAATATTGCCGATGCATCTATAAGTATTGGTGTTATAAATATATTAATTTTTCATCGATCTTTTTTTAACTAATCAACCATATTTTTTTATTAAATCTTCATAAACTTTTTGATTAATACTATCTCTGTAATTATTATTAATCCAATATATTTTTCTAATAAAACTACACAATTTAAATAAAAGGATGTTATATCGACTAACCTTTTTGTCTTTCCAAACCTTAGGAAAAGTCATTCCATGTTTTAACATGTAAGGGCCAAAAACTGCCAAACAACGCTTACTGTTTTCTTGATTGTAATAGGTCTCATAGCTAATCTTTTTTTGAGTTTTATTTATGGTTGGCAGTTTGCGTTTTGGTTTAATCCCACAATGTATAAGCGCTTTTTCAAAGTCACTCTGTAATCTTTCAAAACGTATTATGAAATCACAATATTGCGAGGTAACACTTAACCAATTATCAAATGGTAGGTAGTAATATTTTTTTAAAAATTGATTATAACCACATTTATTTTTTCTAAGATATTTTGAAATTTTATAGTCCCTCATTTTGATATGCCCACCATTTATTCTCAATAATTTTTCATTAGTAAAATTCCCACTACTATTATTTATCATTTTAGTATAGTAGCTAACAGAAATATCTAATGGGTTACGAGCACATGCTATAACTTTATATTTTTTCTCTTCTTCAGTTGCAGTTTTTAAAAAGTCTTGATAAATAGAGTGTTTTGATAATATAGGTACACCTTCGTATTGTTCACACAGCTCTTTAGAAATAGCTGTTGAAGCGGCTAATGGTAAACCAATAAAAAGATACTTGTATTTATGACTAATAATCATAATAGATTATTTTGTAAAAGATATTCTGCGATTTGAATTGCGTTTGTTGCTGCACCTTTTCTGAGATTATCAGAAACAACCCACATATTTAAGGTGTTTTCTTGTGAGAAATCACGTCGTATTCGCCCAACAAACACCTCGTCTTTAGCTTTAGCATAAATGGGCATAGGGTAGATGTTAACATCAGGATTGTCTTGAACACTAACGCCTGGAAAATCATGCAACAATTGACGAACCTGCGATAATTCAAAATTGGTAGAAAATTCTACATTAACACTTTCAGAATGCCCCCCTTTGACAGGCACTCTTACAGCTGTTGCACTTACCTCAATACTGTTTTCTCCCATAATCTTTTTAGTTTCTCTTACTAATTTCATTTCTTCTTCGGTATAACCATTATCTTCAAAGAAACCACAATGGGGTAGAGCGTTTTCATAAATGGGATATGGATATATCATTTCTCCATTAATTTCATTACACTCATTTTCCAATTGTTTGACGGCCTTTAACCCCGTTCCAGTAATTGACTGATATGTTGAAATTACAACACGCTTGATTGTATAAACATCGTGCAAAGGCTTTAACGCCATTAGCAATTGAATGGTGGAACAGTTAGGATTTGCAATAATTTTATCTTCTTTATTTAAAGTGTTGCCATTAATTTCTGGTATAATTAGAGCCTTAGTTAGCCGCCAAGCCGAAGAGTTATCAATCACTTTAGCGCCCACTTTAGTAAAATGAGGCGCCCATTTTAAAGAAACATTTCCACCAGCAGAGAATATAGCGAGGTCGGGCTGTTCTCTTACAGCATCTTTTACAGAAATAATGGTTAATTCTTTATTATTAAATATTACGGTTTTTCCGATTGATTTGGAAGAAGCAGCAACCAATAATTCACTTAAAGGAAAGTTGCGTTCTTCCAAAACTTTGAGCAAGACTTGCCCAACCATTCCTGTTGCTCCTACAACTGCTACTTTCATTTAGTGAATAATTTAGCCCAAAAATAAGCACTATATTTGAAAAGCCTAGAAATAAACATTTAAAATTTGTCTTATGTAAAACGCTAATGAAAATGCCTCATAAATCTGTAATTTTGGAAATTGATGAAAGTATTAGAAAATATAAAATCTGTATTACAAAATCTTAGCGCTGAGCCAGGTGTATATCACTTTTATGATGCTAAAGACTCTCTTTTATATGTTGGTAAGGCTAAAAACTTAAAACGAAGGGTATCATCTTATTTCAATCGTAATCACGATAATTTCAAAACAGCTTATATGGTGCGTAAAATACACCGTATCGAAACTTTAGTTGTCGATACCGAGATAGACGCTTTGTTGCTTGAAAACAACCTCATCAAAAAATACCAACCTCGATACAACATTTTACTCAAAGACGATAAAACTTACCCATGGATTTGTATCAAAAAAGAGCCTTTTCCTAGAGTATTCTACACTAGACAACTCATCAAAGACGGTTCTGAATATTTTGGGCCCTATACCAATCCAAAAATCATTAGTACCATGCTGAATTTTATTCGGCAGATTTATCCTCTAAGAACATGTAAATACCATTTATCTGATCAAAATATTCAAGCGGGTAAATTCAAAGAATGTTTGGAATTTCATATTGGAAATTGTTTAGCTCCTTGTGTTGGTAAACAAGATGACCAAGCTTACGAGCAAGACGTGGAACAAATACGTCAAATATTAAAAGGAAACATACGCTCTGTGGTTCAACATTTCAAAGCAGAAATGTTCAGGCTTTCAGAAAAGATGGAGTACGAAAAAGCTCAGATTGTAAAGGAGAAGATAGAACAATTGGAACATTATCAGTCTAAATCGTCTATTGTTAGCCCAACCATTAATGACGTTGATGTTTTTAGTATTGTTTCGGACGAAGACTATGCTTATGTCAACTTTTTTAAAGTCTCTAGCGGTGCTATTATACAGGCCCACGCCATGGAAATTAAAAAGAAATTGGACGAGACGGATGAAGAACTTCTCACCATGGCTATTACAGAAATACGCCAACGATTTCACAGTACATCTAAGGAGGCTTTTATAAACATTTCCATCAAGTCCATTTGGCAAAATTTAAAAATTTCTGTCCCAAAAATTGGTGATAAATATAAATTAGTCAATCTCTGTTTTAAGAATGCTAAAAACATACAAAAAGACCGTATTCGTAAAAATGAAGAATTACGTCATCGATTAGATAACAAAAGGGTATTAGAACAGTTACAACAGGACTTACGACTCAGTTCTAAACCTCGTCATATCGAGTGTTTTGACAACTCTAATATACAGGGCACTAACCCTGTAGCAGCTTGTGTAGTTTTTAAAAACGCTAAAGCCAGTAAAAAGGACTACCGTTTATTTAACATCAAAACGGTGTCAGGCCCTGATGATTTTGCCTCTATGGAAGAGGTTGTATATAGGCGATATAAACGTTTGATGAATGAAGGTCGAGACTTGCCTCAGCTTATCGTTATTGACGGAGGTAAAGGACAGCTTAGCTCTGCTTTGAGGAGTTTAGAAAAACTAAACCTCCACCACACCATAGCTATCATAGGTATTGCTAAACGCCTAGAAGAGATATACTTTCCTAATGATAGTACCCCTTTATACTTAGATAAACGTTCCGAAAGTCTGAAAGTCATACAGCAACTACGCAATGAAGCTCATCGATTCGGGATCAACCACCACAGAAACAGAAGGAGTAAAGAAAGTTTAGGGACATCCTTAGATGGAATTGTAGGTGTTGGACCTAAGACGGTAAAAACACTAATCACTCATTTTGGCTCTGTGAAACGTGTTTTAGAAGCCCAAGAAGATGAACTCAGCAAGCTGGTAGGTAAGCGCAAAGCACAGCTTATATTAGATAGCAGAAAGAAATAGTTATTTGTAATGAATTCATTTCAAGCAAAGCATTTGTCATATTAATTTCTCTTGAAACTTGTAAAGACTGTGTTTAGTTGAGGTTCTCTGACAACAAGCGCATTTCTATTTCAGGAGAAATCTTTTCATATAAAATGTTATATACTGCTTTTGTAATAGGCATATCAATTTTGTATTGTTCGTTAATTTCTTTGATACACTTGACAGCATAATAGCCTTCAGCGACCATATTCATTTCTAGCTGCACCGACTTTATAGAATAGCCTTTTCCTATCATATTTCCAAAGGTTCGGTTTCTACTGAATTGAGAATATACAGTAACCAATAAATCTCCTAGATAGGCAGACTCTTTAATATCTCTTTTTATGGGGCGTACTGTATCTACAAAGCGTTTGATTTCTCGTATGGCATTAGAGGCTAAAACGGCTTGAAAATTATCACCATATCCTAGACTATGACAAACTCCTGATGCTATAGCTACTACATTTTTTAGTACGGCAGCGATTTCGGTACCATAAATATCTTCAGAAACATTGGTTTTAATGTATCGACAAGTAATTTGCTCAGCAAACCATTCAGCTTTTCTAATATCTTCACAAGCAACTGTTAAGTATGAAAGACGCTCTAAAGCGACTTCTTCAGCATGGCACGGACCTGTTATAACACCTATATTTTCATATGGGATATAATAGTTTTCGTACAGATAATCGCCAATTATAGTATTATTCTCGGGTACAATTCCCTTTATGGCTGACACCACAAATTTATCTTTTATTGATACACTTAAAGACTCTAGAGTTGTTGCCAAAAAAGCCGATGGTACGGCTAAGACAATACAATCAGCGGCTTCAACAATAGCATTTATATCAGAACCTATGGTAAGTTTGTTAGGAAATAATTCGGCAGCACTTATGTAATTGGGGTTATTACCATAGCGTTTGATGTGGGTGATATTATCTTCGTTACGCATCCACCAACTAACAGATTCTTGATTTTCTGAGAGCATCTTAACAATAGCTGTTGCCCAACTACCACCACCAATTACTGCTATATTTTTGAATAACGACATTTATTCTTCTGATTTGTTTTCAGGCTTCATCTGAGGGAAGAATAACACATCCTGAATAGAGTTGCTATTAGACATTATCATAGAAAGCCTATCAATTCCAATACCTAGTCCAGCTGTAGGGGGCATGCCGTATTCTATTGAGCGTAAAAAATCTTCATCTAAGATCATAGCTTCATCATCACCTCTTTTCGCTAATTTAAGTTGGTCTTCAAAACGCTCTCTTTGTTCAATAGGGTCGTTCAGCTCAGAAAAGGCGTTACATATTTCTTTACCATTACAAACGGCTTCAAATCGTTCAACCAAACCTTCTTTGTCTCTATGTTTTTTGGCTAATGGCGACATTTCAATGGGGTAGTCTGTTATGAATGTAGGCTGTATCAATTGCCCTTCACATTTTTCTCCAAAAATCTCGTCAATTAATTTACCTTTTGCCATAGATGAGTCTACAACTACACCCATATCCTTTGCTGTTTTTGCTATATTTTCCTCATCCATTTCTGAAATATCAATACCCGTGAAGTGTTCAATGGCTTCATACATAGTATATCGCTTCCATGGTCTTTGGAAGTTGATGAGGTTTTCACCAACTTGTACTTCGGTACTGCCGTGTAAGTCTAATGCAACTTTTTCTACCATTTCTTCCACCAAATCCATCATCCAGTTGTAGTCTTTATAAGCTACATACAATTCAACTTGAGTAAACTCTGGATTATGAAATCGACTCATTCCCTCATTTCTAAAATCCTTAGAAAATTCATAAACACCATCAAAACCACCAACAATCAACCTCTTCAGGTACAGCTCGTTAGCAATACGCAGATAAAGAGGCATATCCAAAGTATTATGATGTGTTTTGAATGGTCGTGCTGCTGCACCCCCATAAATAGGTTGTAAAATAGGCGTTTCTACCTCTAGATATCCTTTATCATTTAGATAAGAACGCATAGAGTTAGTTAGTTGTGTTCGCTTAATAAATGCCTCTTTGACAT
>CESP01099321.1_pt1 | contig 10629 bp, 12 predicted proteins | sample 531211 | NCBI WGS metagenome assembly CESP01 (sample SAMEA2622074, study PRJEB7988) | marine metagenome | biome: marine biome (ENVO:00000447); feature: surface water layer (ENVO:00002042); material: "saline water (ENVO:00002010), including plankton (ENVO:xxxxxxxx)" | depth 5 m | reverse complement strand
ACAATGTTTGATAAAAGAAATAAACTTTCTTCTGAGGTTGACAGAGAAGCCAGAGATTATTTTAAAGAAAAAGTTTATCAGACTGTAATTCAAAGAAATGTTCGTTTATCTGAGGCGCCTTCACACGGTTTACCATGTGTTGTGTATGATAAAAATTGTGTTGGAAGTAAATCATATTTTAAATTAGCTGAGGAATTTTTGAAAAAAAACCAAGTTGAGAGCGCTGCATGAACGCTGGAAAAAAAAAGGGCTTAGGTAGAGGCTTGTCCGCTTTGTTTGGAGACACATCACCCAAAGAGAATACAAAAATAGCAAACAAAGTAAATACAGTAGCCATTGCTGATTTATCTCGAAATTCTTATCAACCAAGGCAAAATTTTAAAGAGGAAAAATTGGAAGAATTGGCAAATTCTATAAGGAAAAACGGCATTATTCAGCCTATTGCAGTAAGACCTGATAAGTCTAATTTTGGAAAATATGAGATAATAGCGGGTGAGAGAAGATGGCTAGCTGCACAAAGAGCAGGTTTACATGAAATTCCTGTTACCATATTAGATTTATCAGATGTAGAGTCTTTGGAGGTTGCTATAGTTGAGAATATTCAAAGAGATGATCTTAATCCAATAGAGGAAGCAAAAGGATACAAAAGACTTAATGAAGAATTTAAATACGATCATGAGAGTATATCTAAACTGATGTCAAAAAGTAGAAGTCATATAAGTAACACTTTAAGACTTTTATCTCTCCCAAGTGATGTTGTTGCTATGCTAGAAGAAGGTACTTTAACTTCAGGTCAAGCTAGACCTTTAATAGGTATTTCAAATGCCTCTTCTATTGCCGAGGAGATTGTATCTAAAAATTATAGTGCAAGAAAAGTAGAATACATAGTAAGAAATAAAAAAGGGGGAACGATTGAAAAAATTATTGATACGAATATTCTTAAAACGCAAGAAAGATTAGAAAAAATTCTTGGACTAAAAGTGAACATTATAAATAAAAAAAATAATTCTGGAAAAATAACTATTGAGTATAAAGATCTTGATCAATTTCAATTAATATCAGATTTACTTACTAAGCATTAGCAAGATCACATATATCGATAACAAGTTTTTTAATACAAATCTTGTTGTCTATAATAGCGCTCGACTTAGTTTGAACTTCTAAATCGTATGTTCTTTTACAGACCTGTCTTAATTTAGATTTATTCCATTTTTTTGCCTGCTCGATAATATTTGGTTTATCCTTCCAGAAAATTGGAGGTTTTGAATTTTCAATTGCAACGTTAAGACTTTTTGTTCTGCTTGAGTCTTCAAGAATATCGAAGAGTTTATTTATTCTTTGATTGATAGTATTTAGATATAAAATACTCTTTTCTGGATCTAAAAAAGTCTCACTTAGTAGTTTGTTTGTATTGATTTTGTTGCCTTTTAAAGCTTCATCTCTTAATTTTCCAAAATCATCATTAATTTTAAGATCTAAAATCTTCTCAAGTCCCTCAGTATCAATTTTTTTATTTTGAAAGAAAGTTTTTATTTTACTCACTTCATTGTAAAGTTTTACTCTATCTAAATTGCTGTTCTCTAAAATCATATTAATATTATTATTTGAAAGACCTTCAAATTCATTAAGCTCATCACAAATAATTTTTCTTAATGTTATATCGCTATCTTGGTAACATGCTACTATTCCGCAGTTTTTCGATTTCTCAAAATAATTTCTTAATTTCGATTTTTTCTCCAGTGCATCTGCAAATAAAAAAATCTTTTGATCATCTATTCTCGCCTCAATTTCTTTAAAAATATCTAAGAATTTATCATTTAATTGTTCGATAATAAAAATTTTTTTTTTATCAAAAAGTGAAACATTATTTAATTCTTCTATCAAAACAGTTTTATTCTTTAAAACTTCATCTTGATTAAATCTTAAAATTTCATTTTCTTTATTGTAAGATTTAATTTTATTTTTGAAATAGTTTTTCATTCCAAGATTTTCACCGTAAAAAAGAAATAATTTTTTATTTTTAAGAAAATTTATGTCCTGCTCAATAATAAAACTTTTAAAAATCATTTGAGATATCTCTTAGTTCATTTAAAATTCTTTCTGAAATTCTTTTTGATAAGATTTTTGTTTGTTTTTTTTCATTACTCAAAGTTTGAGAGTGTTGGTTTGATACACTGTAACTAACTTTACCTGTTTCTGTAAACTGATGTAAAATGTCGTATCTTCTGTCATAAGTAGTAATTTTTACAGCTATGTTTATCTCGTATTTTGTGATTTCATTTTTAATATTTTTTTCTTTTATAGTTTTTGTTTTGTTTGAATTTAATTTAAGATTAATTAATTTTTTCTCTGGATTTTTTGTCATTGAAACTAAATTGTTTCTTATTTCATAACTAACTCTTTTGTCTCCTTCAGTATCTATTTCATTAATATAAAAATTGTTTAATTCAGAAAGTTTTACAACTTTAAATCCACAACTTGAAAAAATAACTAAACTAAATATTAGTACTATTATTTTATTCTTAACCATTATGATATTATATAATTAACTATTTTATTTTTTACAAAAATAGTTTTTATAATTTTATGATCTTTAAAGTATTTTTGAGCTTTAGAGTTAGTTAAAACTATTTCTTTTATTTCGTTTTCAGATATATCTTTTTTAACTTCAATAACATCTCTTGTTTTACCATTTATCTGAACGGCTAATTTGATTTCTCCTTCATCACTTTTTTCAATTAGTGGCCAATCATCAAAAGTCTTAGACTTAAGCAGTTCTAAGCATTCTAATGCCAAATGCGGGGTAAATGGAATCATTAACTTCATTATTTTAACTGCACTTTCAATTAAAATATTATTACTAATTTCTTTATCAATATTTTCCCTTAAAAATCTATATATTTCATAAAAATTAGCAATAGTAACATTAAAACGAAATTCACTGATAGTTCGATCAACTTTTCTAACGAAATTATTTACTTTAACAGAAAATTTTTTTTCTAGATTTTTATCAATTTTGTTTTGTCTTCTATTGCAGATACTATGGTTTAAATTCCAAATTTTTTGTAAAAATTTATTCGCTGAAGAAACACCACTATCCGACCATTGAACGTCTTTTTCAGGCGGGCTATCTGATAATATAAACCATCTTACTGCATCTGCACCAAATTGATTTATCATAGTTTCGGGGTCGATTGTATTTTTTTTTGATTTGGACATTGACTCAGCAGGTCCAACTACCACTTTAGATTTGTCAGATTTTTTTATAGCATTCTTTTGATTTATTTTTTCAATTTCATAAGGATATAGCCATTGTCCATTTTTATCTTTATAAGTTTCATGACAAACCATACCTTGAGTGAAAAGATTTTTAAACGGTTCCTTTAAATTAATTTTTTTATTAAATTTATTTATTCCCTTAGTGAAGAAACGTGAATAAAGTAAATGTAAAATAGCGTGTTCTATACCACCAATATATTGATCGACAGGCATCCAATAATTAACTTTTTTTTCGTCAAATGGAGATGCGTCTAGTTTTGGTGAACAAAATCTTAGGTAATACCATGATGAATCAACAAAAGTATCTAATGTATCCGTTTCTCTGATAGCTTTTTTTCCAGTAGATTTTTGTTTAGTATTTTTCCAATTAGGATGAGCATCTAATGGATTACCCTGAGAATTAAGGTTAATGTCGTTAGGCAACTCTACTGGTAGTTCACTTTTATCAACCGGGACTACACTCCCATCTTCTAGATAAATCATAGGAATAGGACAACCCCAATATCTTTGTCTAGAAATACCCCAATCTTTTAGACGAAATAATGTTTTTTTCTTCCCAATTTTTCTTTTTTCTATTTCAGCAATAATTTTCGTTTTAGCTTTTTCAACATCTAAATTATTTAAGAACTCAGAATTTATAAGTATGCCACTACCCGTAAAAGCTTCATTTAGATCAATTTTCTTTTTATTATCTGAAACCACTTGAATTATTTGTAGTTTATACTTTTTTGCAAAGTCGAAATCTCTTTGGTCGTGAGCAGGGCAGCCAAAGATTGCTCCAGTTCCATAGTCCATTAAAACAAAATTAGCAAAAAAAATTGGTATTTTTTTATTTTGAAAAGGATGTTTTGCAAATAAACCTGTATTAAATCCCAGCTTTTCAGCATTTGCTAAAGCTTCTTCAGTAGTACCAGTTTTATTACACTCATCCTTAAATTTTTTAAAAGTCGGATCCTCCTTAAATTCAGAACTAAGGGGATGATCAACTGAAAGTGCTAAGAAACTTGCCCCAAAAATTGTATCAGGCCGAGTTGTGAAAACATTTACTTTTCTGGGGTCGTTAAATAATTCAAAATTTATTTCACAACCTAAAGACTTACCAATCCAATTTTTTTGCATTAATTTAACTTTTTCTGGCCATCCAGTTAAGTTTTCTAAATCATTTAAAAGTTCATTTGAAAAATTTGTAATATTAAAAAACCATTGAGATAATTTTTTTCTTTGTACAACAGCATTAGATCTCCATCCTCTTCCATTAATAACTTGTTCGTTTGCTAATACAGTTTTTTCTATTGGATCCCAATTGACATAAGTTTCCTTACGTGAAACTAAACCTTGATTAAAAAAATCTATAAAGATTTCTTGTTGGTGTTTATAATATTCTTTATCACAAGTTGATATCTCTAAATTCCAGTCGATTGAAAGTCCCAATAATTTTAATTGAGACTTCATTGTTTGGATATTTTTATTTGTCCATTCTTTCGGGTGCAAATTATTTTGTTTTGAGGCATTTTCAGCTGGTAACCCAAATGCATCCCAGCCCATAGGATGCAGAACGTTAAAACCATTTAAAAATTTGTACCGGGCAATCACGTCCCCAATGGTATAATTTCTCACGTGCCCCATATGAATTTTTCCGGATGGATATGGAAACATTTCCAAGCAATAAAATTTTTCTCCGTTTTTTCTGCTGAGATTTTTTTTAGAAAAACGTTTTTGCCATTTTTTTTCAATTACTTGAAAATTTATTCTTTCCATGAAGGTTATTTTTTATTTTTACCTGCTTTTTCAAATAAAGATGCTTTTCTTAAAATAGTAGAACGTAATTCATCTTTTATCACACTGCTTGCAACTAAAGATGTACTACAATTAAAATCATTATTACATATTTTTTTGTGAACAATAATTTTTATACTATCACTTCTTATTTCATTAGATAAAAATCTTAATGTAATTTTAATCGACTCTTTTTTATTATTATCAGAGTACCAATCCGTTATTATAACTCCTCCAGAATAATCAACAGTAGTAAGAGGTAAAAAATCTAAAGTTTCGAGTGATGCTCTCCACATAGGATTTGATGTACTAAATTCATAATTTGTCCCCCCTCTAGCTTTACCTACTATTCCTCCTAGAGATACTCCTCTTCCCTCTTCAATATTTTTTCTTCTTTTATCTTCAGCTCCAATTGGTCGATTAGGATCTAACTCAGATTTGTTGCACCCTGTTATATATACAAAGAAAATTAGTAAAAAAATTTTAATAATATTGTTTACAGATTTTAACATTTAGCTAAAAAACCTTTTTTTATGTATGAAATTTAAATTATCACTTTTATAGTTCAATATTAAGATATTGCTACTAAAACTGGAAAAAAATGTTGCATAATTGCAACACCTAACAGAAAGATAGCCGATAATATGTGAATTCTAGTGAATAATACAAGGAATTTAATATTTTACGGTCAGTTTGTAATTACAAATTAATAAATAACAAAGGAAAATAAAATGAGAAAAATATCTAAACTATTAGTAGGTATCTTATTTTCAGCATTAGTTATGGCTCCATCTTACGCAGGTGAGATGACGGTAACTGGTGGCGCTACTGCTACATACTCTATTGGAGGTGACAGCACTGGTTCTGGAAAAACACTAGGTATCTCTAACGAACTAGATTTCACAGCTAGTGGTGAGTTGGACAACGGTTATACTTGGAAATACCAAGTACAATTAGATGGTGCATCAACTGCTAACGATGATACTAGATTAGAAATTGGCACAGACATGGGTAAAGTTGGAATTTACATTTCAGAAGGTGGAATGTCAAAAGAACTTCATGGTGTAGGTGCTTTGGGACCAGGATTTGATTATCATTCGCCAGCGAATGGTACATCAGGTGCTTACCAAACAGGTTATGACGTAGATGGTTACGGTAACGTTCAATACCACACGCCAGCGGATATGTTACCACTAGGTATATCGCTAGCTTTTGGTTACGTGCCAGATATGAATGATACAGGAATGTCGTCAGCTAAAGACTCAGGCGGAACTGGAACACACGAGACAGGTAGAAATTTAACAATGGCTAACTTCTCTATGGCTCCAATCGACGGTTTGTCTATATCAGGTAGTGCTGCCAACACATCTAATGAAACAGGAACAAGCGGTAACAACGGTACTGAAGAAGGTGTTTCTGCAAACTTAGGTGCTAAATATACAATAGGTAATGTATCTGTTGGATATGTAGAAGGTGGATACCAACCAGCAGTTGGATCAGGTGAAGTGACTTACTACGAAAACAGATTCTACGGAATCCAATTCGATGTAAACGACGCTTTATCGCTATCTTACAACGTAGACGAGTCTGAGAAAAACACGAGAGTGGCAGTTGCAGTAGGTGCAACAGCAGGTACAGTAACTGAAGTTGAAATGGAACAAAAATCTTTCCAAATCGCATACACAGCAGGTGGAGCTACAATAGGAGTTGCACAAGCTGAAGTAAGTAATTCAGATTACACAGCTGGCCGAGACGAAGGTCAAACAATCGTATCTTTAGCAATTGCTTTCTAATTTAAGTAATTTTTAAAGTTTAAAAAAGCCGGTTAATTATTTTAACCGGCTTTTTTTTTATTTCAGAAAAAAGCGCTAACCCTTCACTATTTACACATTTCATTTTTTTAAGATTGGAAATTTTAATTCCCCCCAAAGGTATTAATGTTTTAGGAATATCTAAAGAATATCTGTTGAATTTGATTATACCTAAAGTTTTTTCTTTGTTTTTATAATCGACTATAAATAATCTTGAAAGTAATATTTTTTTGCATCCTTGTCTTTTTTTTAATTCAATTTCTTTAAAATTATGAGCTGATCCTATTATTTCAAAATTATACTTTTTATAATTTAAAAACTTTAAACTTTTATTATGTGCAGAGATATAAATACCATCTGCTTTAAGTAATTTCGCCAAATAAACATTGTTAGCTACAAAAAACTTTATAAGTTTTAATTTACATTTCATTCTAAATTTAATTAATTCAGATTTATTGTCTTTAGCGCCAAAATTTCTATAAATAATTATAATTTTTTTGTATTTTTTTATGTTACTTAAATCGATATCTTTGATACTTTGAATTAATAAATAATACTTTTTTTTAAACGCATGCATATGAACAACATAGTTGAAAGTTTTAAAAAAATAAAATCTAATATAGAAAACTTAAAACCCACAAAACAAGTAAATATTGTGGCTGTAAGTAAAACTTTTTCATTAGATTTCATTAAACCACTAATAGATTTTGGACATAATCATTTTGGCGAAAATAAAGTGCAGGAGGCAAAATCTAAATGGCAGGATTTAAAGAAGAAAAATAAAAAAATAAATCTGCACATGATCGGAAAACTTCAATCAAATAAAGCAAAAAATGCTATCGAGTTATTTGACTATATTCATTCACTAGACAACCAAAAACTTGCAGATATTTTATCAACCACACAAAAAAATATTAATAAGTTTTTAAAATATTTCATTCAAGTAAACCTAGCTAATGAGACACAAAAATCGGGAATTTCAGTTAATGATTTGGACGGTTTCTACAATTATTGTACGAGGGAAAAGAATTTAGAAGTAGTTGGATTAATGATAATTCCTCCAAATAATGATGATTCAAAAAAATATTTTCAATTACTTGATAACTTAAATAAGAACTTAGCTTTAAAAGAATTGAGCATGGGTATGTCGTCAGATTATCTAGAAGCAGTAAAATTTAATTCAACATTTGTCAGAGTCGGCAGTCAAATTTTTGGCCAAAGAACTTAAGTAATTTTCACTTTTGTGTTTTTATCAATTTTTCTTAGAAGAAATATTAAATCTTTTTTTTTGATAGCAATGCATCCTTTTGTTTTTTTATAGTTATCCTTAGCTACATGTATAAAGATTGCACTCCCTTTATGTTTCTTAATAGGACTCATATTAAAATTTAGTACTAATAAAATATCGTACATGTTGTCTTTTCTAAAAAGTTTTTCAAAAGTAAATTTAAAAGGTGATCTGATTAATTTATTATAACTCTTAGACCTCGCATCATCACACCATCCCATTGTCTTATTAATAATGGTTTTTTTTAAGCAAGTTTTTAAATTCTTTAATCTATCTTTTCTATACAGCAATTTTGTAATTTTAAAGGTACCTATGGGTGTAATTAAGTCACCTTCTCTTTTTTTTACCCCAATTCCTCTTTTACCTACTGAACATTTTACTTTATAGTCATTATACGTGAGTGATTTATTTTTGATAAGTATATGCACAGATTGACAGTTTTAGTTTTGGGTTCCAATAATTTTTACATAACTTTAAACGAACTTAAATCTTTTTTAAAGTTTAATATTATTAATGCAGATATTGATCCAAGTAAAATAGATGAAAAAAAAATAATATTATGTCATGGTACTTACCTTAGTGATAAAAATAATCTCAATAACTTAAAAAAAAGTAAATGTATTAAAATCTTAGTAAGTGAGAAAAATGAAAAAAATATTAATTTTTTTCACTCAGTTTTAAAACTCCCAACTTCAGTTAGTGAAATTAATAATGTGATTGAAAGAAGCGTAGCCAGGGATAAATTTGGTAAAAATTCCTTTATTAAAGTTAAAAATTACATATTAGATAAAAATGAAAAAAAATTAAACAATGATGGAATTTTTTTAATTCTTACAGAAAAAGAGGTGCAACTTTTAGAACTATTTTTAAAAAATAAAAAGCCTATTAATAAAAATGAAATTTTATTCTCAGTCTGGCAGTACGCTTCAGATGCAGATACGCACACTGTAGAAACTCATATTTATAGACTTAGAAAAAAAATAAAAGATAAATTTTCTGATGAAAATTTTATACTTAATAATAAAGAAGGGTATTATTTATGAAAAAAAGAAATAAAATTGCAATAGACCTATTTACGTCAAAATATCGAAAAAGAGTTGTTAAACCAAAAAAAGGAAAAGGTAGTTTTAAAAGAAAAAAAAATAATTTTACCTAATTCTTGCTCCAATAACTTGTATTATTTTCGAAGACATTTCCGTTCCTTTTTCTAAACTCTCCTTCACTGATTTTCCTTTAACATATCCATCAAGAAAGCCACCAGCGAATAAATCACCAGCGCCTGTTAAATCTACTATTTTTAAATTTTTCTTTGCTGAACACTCGATTACATTATTATTTTCAATAGCAATAGCTCCTTTCTCACCTCTAGTTATAACAGTAAGATTTTTATTTTTTTTTGAAAACTCGATTACATCCTCGATTTTTTTTGCATTAATTAAAGATAAAATTTCTTGCTCGTTAGCAAAAGTGATATTTAATTTGTTTTTTACTAAATGATAAAAATGCGGTTTATGTCTTTCTACGCAAAATAAATCCGATAGAGACATCGCTACTTTGTTAGCGTTGCTAATTGCTTTTTCAAAAGCTTTTTTAGGCTCACCTTCATCCCATAAATAACCCTCTAAAAATAAAACTTCACTTTTTTTGACAGCATTCACATCAATATCCTTTTCATTTATTTTACCAGCTGTTCCTAGAAAAGTTATCATTGTTCTTTCTGAGTCAGGAGTTATTAAGATTAGGCAAGTACCAGTAGGAATGATTTCTTTCTTCTTTTCGTAAAAGTATTTTACTTTCTCTTTTTTTAACCCATTTTCATATTTAGTGCCTAACTCATCGTCACTTACTTTACCAATGAAACCTACGTCATTTCCGAGTTGAGATAGTCCTACTACTGAATTAGCTACTGATCCACCTGCTATTGTTTCCTCAATTTTTAAATTTGAAAGTATTTTTTTAAACTCACCTTCATTAACTAATTTCATAGTGCTTTTAATTAAAGAATTCCGTTTAAGAAAATCTTCCTCTACTTTGCAAATAACATCCACTATAGCGTTTCCAATACCTAAAACTTTCATAATTTTTAAGCTTTTATAGTTTTAACTGGTTTTTTTCTATTTGGATAACAGCTTTTACATATTTTACAAGTTATTCCATAACAATCTCTTGCTTTACAATATTCACGTCCATACCAAATTATTTGAAGATGAAGTCTGTTCCAATATTTTTCAGGAAAAATATTTTTTAAATCTTTCTCTGTTTGAATAACATTTTTTCCGTTAGTTAAACCCCATCTTTGAGCAAGTCTATGTATATGTGTATCAACCGGAAAAGCTGGAAAGCCAAATCCTTGAGACATTACAACGCTTGCTGTTTTATGGCCAACACCTGGCAGCCTTTCAAGTTCCTCATAAGTTTTTGGGACTCTACCATTGTGTTTTGTAATTAATGTTTTAGATAAATAAAATATACTTT
>CESP01154870.1_pt1 | contig 10632 bp, 4 predicted proteins | sample 531211 | NCBI WGS metagenome assembly CESP01 (sample SAMEA2622074, study PRJEB7988) | marine metagenome | biome: marine biome (ENVO:00000447); feature: surface water layer (ENVO:00002042); material: "saline water (ENVO:00002010), including plankton (ENVO:xxxxxxxx)" | depth 5 m | reverse complement strand
CGTTTTTGCCCCAAATATTTTCGGCTATTTCACTTTTTAATCTGTTATTTATGAAGCCTGCATTTAACTTTAATGAATCATTAGATATGAAAATAGAATCCTGTTTCAAATGGATTAGGAAATCTTCAAACACTTTATCAGATACATTCCATTTATCTCTAAATTCTTCAAAAGAATTATAGTTACCTTTATTTTTTGATGCATATTCTGAAGCAAAGTTAAAGAAGGGTCTTTTAGGATTTCTAAGTACTTTACTGGTTTCGCTGTTTATCTTTGACTTGTATGGGATATATACATCTGGAGTTATACCACCACCACCATATACTGTTCTTCCCATTTTTGTAGTATACTTTGGTCTTAATTCTTTTAAGCTGTCAATTATGGATTCTCTATCGTTTGCATATAGTTCTTTATAATATGCTAAATCGTTGCCATCTTCATATGGCCTTTGGATTAATCTTCCTGAAGGTGTATAGTATCTAGCTATTGTTACCCTTACTGCTGCACCTGACTCTAAAGGCAATTGGCGTTGTACAAGGCCTTTTCCAAAACTAGTTTCTCCAACAACTAAACCTCTATCTAAGTCTTGGACAGCACCCGATACAATTTCAGCGGCACTTGCAGAACCTCGATTTATCAAAACTATAAGGGAAAAACGTTCGTTACCAACCTCAGAAGAACCTTTAAATACTTGATTTGATTCCTTTATTTTTCCTAGAGTGTAAACGAGAGTGTCGTCTGAAGTTATAAACTGATCTACAATTGCTGCTGCTTGTTCTAAATATCCACCGCTATTTCCTCTTAAATCAAATAGAAGTTGTTTCATCCCTTTTTCTAATAAATCATTAATTGAAGATAAGACCTCATCTTTTGTCGTTGCAGAAAATCTCCTTAGAAAGATATATCCTGTGTCTTTATCTAGCATAGTGGCTGCCCCAACGCTATAGATGGGTATTTCATCTCTGATTATCGTAACATCAAAAGGATTTTTTCTACCAATCCTACTAATTGTCACCAAGACTCTAGTGTTCTTTTTTCCTCTAAGCTTTTTAAAAACCTCATCTTTCGTTATTTTGTAGGCATCTTCTCCATCTATTGCTATTATTTTGTCTCCTGGCATTAATCCAGCGATATATGAGGGACTATCTGGGATTGGAGAAATTACAGTTATGAAGCCATCTAGTATATCAAACTCGATTCCGATGCCTTGAAATTTTCCTTTAAAAATTTCATCAATATTTTCCTGATCTTTCGCAGGAATATAGGTTGAGTGTGGGTCAAGTTCTTCCATAAGTCCAAAAAAAGCGCCATCCATAACTTTTCCAAGATCAACATTATCAAAATAAAAATGATTTAAATATCCTAGAATTTGATTTAGATCCTTTAATTTGTTTTGCAGCACTCTATATACATTTTTATTGCTAGAGTATGCCTTTGGCATGAAAATTGAAAGTGCAATAAAAAATCCAAATAAACCTGATAAGAGGTATGGTAAAAAGCGTTTAATTCTGTTTATCATTTGTCTGTTCTATAAGCCCAAATAAAGCATCGTTCTGAATGATATACCGCTCACGGAAGAAGTTGGTGAATCCTCAATATAACGACCATTCAACTTCCAATTTCCAGCATTGATTGTTCCTTTGTTGAAGCCTAAGCTTATCCTTAATCCTAATCTTTCAAGGAACTGCCATTTTATAGCAACGTAAGGTTGGAAATTAAAAAAAGAAGCACTTATGTCTCTTAAGAAACTAGGAATTTCTAATGGTTTAAAGGTTTCAGAGCTATTATATAAGTCTTGAGGTAGTCCATAAAATAGAGTGTCACCCCGCATTTCTCCATATGCGTTAGAAAACACATTCTCCCAGGTTGAAGAACCACTTTTTTGTTCTATAGCCATGTTAATTCTGCCAAGTCCAAGTAATGCTCCTGTAGATAATTCAAGATCTTGTAGGAGAGGCATGACATATTCTACGCTTGCAGCACCCAACATAAATGAAAATTTTGCTCTTATTGACATAGAGTAAAATCCTTCATATTCTTTTTGAGTACTTTCACCAGGGTCCTGCTTGCCATTCTCGTTTAAATCAAGAAATATCATGGCGAACGGAACAGTACTGACAGTAGAAGAGCCCATTCCTGCGTAGCCCCCAAGTCTCCATCTCCCAGTTATATGAGCAAAACCTTCACCTCCGTGTATCACGAATGGATCATCAAACTGAGTTGTGTCAAGACCAAAATTGTCAAGAGAAGATGATCCAGGGATACCATTTAATTTAATATACATAGGACTATAACCAATACCTCCTCCTAAAAAGTCTTCAGCAGGGTAATTAAACTGGGCAAAAGAGCAAGAGCAAATTAAAAAAATAAAAACAGTAAATTTTTTCATATTAAAAGAATTCTCCGCACATGACTATTCATCAACTTATGAGTTCATTATTCAAATTTAACAATAAAATACATTTTAAAATTTAAAAATAAGACATAATCTAGAAATTCGGTGTTTTTCTTGTAAAAATAGTAGCAATAAGCTATATTTTTAAGCGGGTATACGAGGTAAGGGAGACTTTAATGTGGTCTACCTCACAAATTAATTTACTTTAAATAGAAAATAGTTACGAAGTAAGTAACATTTAATGGAACTAACATGCGCTTCTTAAAATACTATATTTTTGGAATTGTAAACTTATCAATTTTATCTGCAAATATTACTGCGATAGTTGATGGTCCCTATGACATTAACAAAAACGGGAAAACAGAGTCTTTTGTTTTGAATGATCCAGATTTTTCAATAAAATGGATAGAATTTGAAGGAGTTTCAAAAAAAAACCATCTCTGGCGATATAATAATAATGATCTAGAAAAATATGTTGACATTGAAATTTTTGACCTAAATAGCGATGGCTACGACGATTTAATCACCCTTGTTGATTTGTCTTTATCTGTATCTGAAAAGAGTTGGTTGCAGGTGTTTTTGGGTGAGGATAATGGATTTAAAAAAGAGCCATTAAAGTTAAAGAATTTTAGAAGGGATCAAAACTTCTTTCGGCCATCTAATTTTACTCTTTTACAAGAAAATCCAGTTAGGCTTGCCGTTGCATTGGGAGCAACTGTTCGTGAAGCTATGTTGTTTGAATTAAAAATAGAGGATGGCATTCTCTTATTGTCTAATTTGGAATTTTTACAAGAACCCAATACGAATAATGGTCCAGGGTCATTTCACGTTGGAAATTTTATCAATAACAATATTAGCTATATCTCTTTAATTTCATTTCAAAAGGATGAATTAAGGGTGTCTACTTTTGATATCGAAGGGAAAAATAATTTTATTAACTCTAGTATTTATGCTGTAAAGGATTTAAAGAGGATAAACGGTTCAGGGATTAAACAAAGTTCAACTAAATCTTTAAAAAAACAAGGCGTTATAATACCCCTTGTTTCAAATGAGGCATTTTTTTTAACGATTATTAATAAAAACCCGGTGTTGTTTAAAACTAAACAATTAAAAGAAAATTATTATTCAGAGATTGAGGATTCTGAAAATATCTCTATCCCGGTCATCCTAAAAAGCCGTGTTAATTTTGACCTATTAGATGATGTAAGTATGATTCCACATTCAACATACAATAGATTTGAAAAAGGGGTTCTGCTGCCACCTCTTTATTCAGCAGAAAAGAACTTGAAAAAGAATAAACTGAATAAATTAACAGAAAAAAACGCTACCACTCTTCCAAGCCAATATAAAGAAAAAAGTTATACTTCTCTAACACCCACATTAGGAGACTTTTTAAAAACAGTCAAAGATAACAAACCTGCAGCTGAAACTAGTAGTGAAGAAATAAGCATTCCTAGCTTTGATAACGAGCTGGAAAGCATGTCTTGGGCTGACGAAGCTGGGTTTACAAAGATAGACTTAGAAAAATATACAATAAAAGAGGAGGAAAGGTTTGACTCTAAAAAGCCAGAAATACCCAACATAGATATAAAAATGGACTTAAAAGATATTAGTAATGAATCTTGGACAAAAAATTTAAATAATGGTCTAAAAAAAACTGATATAGATACTGATAATAAAATTAATTTATATTATGTTCTTGCAATTACTCCTGCTGCTAGCCAGAGAGATAGGTTTATTTTTGATGGGGAAATTCCCTTTGGAGTTTCTGTTAACCAAGTACCACCCACTGGCAAGCCTACTCACTTTAAGCATGGTATTTCAGCTGATTTAAGGACCCTTTCGGATGGGAATGAGTATGATTTTGCTTATTCGCTGAGAAATGCTCGGGACGACAGTATAACCACTTTAAAAATGGTGCATGATATGCAAACTAATTTAGTATATATGAAAAGAAGCGTACTGTTAAATGGAGTTATTACAGATTATCCGGATTCTAATTCTAAATCTTATCAACCTGAGGCTTTTGATCCTAAGCTTTTTGAATTCCCAAACTACTTTTTTGAAGGGTTTCCGAATTCTTTAGATATGGATTTTGCAGACAAATTAATTAGATTTAGTTTTAATGATGAAAAAGATTCTTTATATAATGGAATTTATCTTTCAACTACTACGCCCTCTATACCATCCCAATCATTAGCTGTATTTATGGAAGAAGGTAAGCTTCAGGCTATCAGAGGAGAAGTTGAGGTTTATCCTAATGGCAATAAACGAATCACGACAGAGTATGATCTAGTTGGAATTGTTTCACCAAAAGTTCTCTTTTCTCATCTAATTGAGGAAGAGTTTTCAGAGGATTTGAAAATAAAACTTTTGCAGGGTGCTTCTCTAGAGGAGCCACTATTTGGGCCTTCTGGACGTTTACCTAAAATCACTAGGCAGCCTCGACTTCCTGATGCCCAACCTGATCAGCCAAGTTTTGAAATTCCTATTGATCCAAAACAGAGTAGTATTCCGGATCTTCCAGACAAAGTATCCTCTGAAAATGAAGAGCAGAATATGATGGAAGAAGAAAAATTAGACACACTAAAACTTAACAAGATAATAGAACCGCAAGTACCATCAGATTCTTTAAAATTAGAAAAAATTAAAATACCAATGGAAGATTCTCCTCCAAATTCTGAGGAAGAACAAACAAACTAAGAGTTAAATGAATAAAAAGGTATTTATTAATTTATTGCTGGTTTTCTCAGTTCTTTTAAGTCAAAAGATTATTCACATGAATGGTTCATATGACTTGGATGGTGATCAATTTCTAGAGTTTATTTCTCTTGAACTAGAACCTGAAACAGATGTTTTCCCTACTAAAGTAAGATTTTATGAGGTTGATTCAGATGGATACCAAAGTCTAATATGGGAATTTAAACCTCCTATTGGGCTGGAAGGACAGTTTGTGGATGCTCAAGTGGGGGACATAGATGGAGATGGATCTCCTGAGTTAATTATAGCTATGAACCTAAGTAAGTTTGGTGAAAAGACAAGCCCTCATGTTTTTGTAGCAACTTATTCGTGGGATGGGAATAACTTTTCTGAATTACCGGTATCGACAATTGATATAGGAAAAGAGAATAGATCTCTTAGATGTAATAACATGAAACTAATTGATTATGATGCCAATGGCGATCAGGAGCTAATTATTTCATTGGGTAGCCCCTTCCGCGGTTTTGCCATTATAAACTCAACAAAAAATGGTCTAAAAGTTATTAAAAAGGTAAGGCCTGATGAATTACTTGTAGGTTCTGGTTTATTGTATGTAGGAGCTGTAGATTATGATAGAGATGGTTTTGATGATGTTTTAGCTATAAGCCCTGATGGTAATACTCTAAAAGTGCAGCCATTTTATAATGTTGGAGGTGTATTTGATTCAGGGTCAATGGTTATTGAAAAGGTTGAAGGAATAAATGGGATATTGCCTTATTCAATGAATATATCTGATTGGGATGCTGATGGTTTTAGGGATTTAATTATCCCTTTTAAATCAGGGCATATCATTGCACTTACATTAACTCCTGCAACTTTGGTCATTGACAGGCTTCCAACAGATTTATTATCAATAGATCAAGTTGTGTTTGAAGATTTTAATCAAGATAATTTTGAAGATATACTAATACTTTCAACTGATTTAGATTTACTATCACTCGTTTCTGGAAAGTCTGGCAATATTGATAGACTTGTAGATCAAATAAATGAGATACCAACTGAGGCTACTGCTTTTTCAATTATTCCCATGGTAAATAGTGGGTTATATAGCGGGAATATTTTAGTATCCACTTGGGATGGGGTATTAAATTCAATATTTAAAATTAATTTAGGCAAAAAATCCTCAAAATTAGATCAAGAGTTTCTCTTGACATCTGATTTTATAGAAAAAAGATTACCAGAAATTTTGTCTAATACAGTTGATCCCAAACCAAAAACACCTGACATTTTCATTGAAATATCACCAGAAGATACTGATCCATTAGAACCTCAAGAGAGAGAGCTAATAATTACAGATCTTGGACAATCTCCAGATTCATTCATTCCAGGGACAATTATACCAGACAAAATAGAAAGTAGTGTGCTCAAAGAACAGCCAAAGGTCTCTATTCCAAAAAAAATGGCAAGGACTTTGGAAAAACCAAAAAGGCCAAAGTTAAGAGAATCGGTTGGGATCAGGTTACCAAAACATATTTTGCCAAGATATATCCTAAGTACAGGACAACCATTTCTCTTTGAAATTCCTAAAGATACTCTTGATGAGTTTTATAGTTTTCGTTGGGTAAATCAACCTCCCAAAGGCATGTACTTTTTATACGAGAGAAAAGCAATTAATTGGATCCCAACTGATAAGCAGTTGGATGCTTATCAAATCTCTTATGTTGTTAGGATGAAAGTAGATGAAATTATGGAATCTACTAGAGGGACAGAAGATAGTAGTCAGGTTTTTAAAACACTTCCTGTTTTAGAGAGTAGAGAAGAGAATATGTGGATTTATGTAAATGATCCTCCAAGATTTTTAACGAAACCAACTGTAACAGAATTTACAGCTGGATCGACTTTTAGATACGAACCTATTGTGCAAGACAAAAATAAAGATTCTAGTATAAAATTTGACTTAGAGGTTGCCCCGGAAGGCATGACGTTTGAAAATGGTGTTCTTAAATGGGAGACTGATAGTTCACATGTTGAAGTTTACGATGTTAGGTTGGTGGCGACTGACGGGTTTGACAGGACAGCTCAAGAGTTTAAACTATATTCAAGAGCAGGGGTTAAAATCTTATCTAAAGCACCTCAAAAGGCAAGTGTTGGAAATGATTATAACTATGCTGTAAAGGTTTGGAGACAAAAACCGGATGAAAAAATAAACTATAAACTGTTTTACGGCCCTGAAGGAATGAGAATCGAACCCAACGGATCAGTCACCTGGAGACCAAACCCAGTTCAAATCGATTCAATAAAATATTGCATCGTTGTTAGTCACGGAGTCGCTACAGATACTCAATATGTAAATATTTTTGTAAATCATCCACCCATTATTAAGTCAGCTCCAATGATAATGAATAAAATAAATGTTGGAGGTATTTGGACTTTTGATTTAGAAATTAAAGACCCTAATAAAAATGATATTCTAACATATACTGCACATGAATTACCAGAGGGGATGCGCATGGATCCTCAATCAGGTCGTCTTTATTGGGAGCCTAGTATGAATGAATTAGATTTTCATTCATTAAAAATAGAAGTGTCGGACAGGCATGAATCAAGAATGATAGAAGCTGACTTTTTTGTAAATGCGCCAGTTCAAATAATCTCAATACCCTCCATGGCAGCTGTTGTTGGAGAACAATATTCCTACAAACTCATAATAAATGATAAAAACAAAGGAACTCTTTTACCTTTTAAAAAAGTTGTAAAAATTGAGGACGTTTCTACTGTAAGGATTTATTCAATTAATATTGCTGATGATGTTGCCTTATCAAATATTGATCGTTTTTTAGGAGATTGGCATAATGCAGAGGCGATATTTTATGTCGATCCGAAATATCCTGCTGACTCTTTAATGTCAAGATTGAATTTAAAGAGATATACTCACTCAGTCTTTTTTGAGGACAATAGGCTTTGGGTAATTTTAGAAACTATCGATGGAAGGACAATAAAAATTAAAGACTTTTTATGGGAATTTTTTCACGGAGGTAAAGGGAAGCCTCCTCGGGTTGTTGTTGAAAGGGTAAACCCATTTAAGTTTTCATTGTTAGATTTTCCCGAGGGTATGGAAATTGAAAATTCGTCAGGAACTTTAAAGTGGACTCCAACAATAGAGCAAACTGACATTAATAAAATTACTGTAGTTGTTTCAGATGGTTATACAAAGGACGAGCAAACATTTGAAACATATGCAAATCATCTTCCAACAATTGTTTCTAATGCACCCCAAATGGGATTAGTTGGAGAGTTGTTTAAATATCAAGTTAGAGTTGACGATAAGAATGAAAATCCTAATTTAGAATTCACATTGTTGAAGGGTCCTCATGGTATGCAAATGGATAGATACGGGAAAATACTTTGGGTTCCTAAAGCTGCGCAAATAAACAATAACTCATTTGAAGTTGCGGTTAGTGATGGTTACGGAACGGATGTTCAAATAGGAAAAATTTTTGTAAACAATGCTCCCACAATTGTTTCTAATCCTAAACCCGTCGGTCTAACAGGGCATTCATGGCGATATAAAGTTTCTACTGAAGACTTAAATGGAGACAAGGTGGCATATAGAGCTGTTAGGTTGCCTAAATATGCAAGGTTTGATAAAAAGAAAGCTGTTGTAGAATGGTCTCCAAGAAAAAACCAATTGGGTATGAATGATTTTATTCTTATGGCTGTTGATGAGCATGGAGCTACCTCAACTCATGAGTTTCAAGTCCATGTTTTCCATGATCCAAGTTCTAAACAGCTGGTTAATACTGGGTGGCCACTAATGTTAACATTTGTAGGGGTTGTTTTTGCTTGGGGGATGGCTCAAATATAAGTAATTAGTTTATATCCCTTAATATGGTATAAAAAGCCTCAGAATTATTAAATTCTATCTTTAAACCAAGTACGATAATTGGAATTTTTGTTTTAAGATTCTCAATCTTAATCCAGTCTTTTTCAGTAGTTAAAATAAACTCTACATTAAGTTTTAAGCATAAAGCTTCAATGTTATTCCACTTGCGTTGACTATAATTGGAGTGGTCTTTAAAATTTAATTGTTTAACAATTTTACACTTCATGAATGATACTGACTTTCTAAAACTTAAGGGGTCTCCTATCGCAGTAACAATCAAAGATCTTTTTTTTATCAGATCTGTTTTAAGGAACTGAGGTTTTGTAAATTTATTAGAAATAGATGTTTCAAATTTGCATGAAAAGTTTTCAATCTGTGCACCCTTAATCACGTTATCAAAGTAAGCTTGGTCATTCGACTCAAAGTTTGACTTAGTTTTAACAATGATATCTGCTCTTTTTAAATTTTTCAATGGTTCTCTTAAATTACCAAGCGGGAATAATTTGTAATTCTCTTTCTTATCTAGGCAGTTAATGAGCAATATGTCTAAATTTCTTTTTAATGATCTATGTTGATATCCATCATCAAGTATAATTAAGTCTAAATCAAAATGGTTAATTAAATATTCTCCACCTCTGAATCTATTTTTATCTACGACAATAGGAATATTCTTAGTCCTTTTTGCCATTAAGTATGGCTCATCTCCAGAATATTTAAAGTTATTTAATATCTTAACCCCATCGGTAACAAGTTTGGTCCCTTTACTTTCTCTTTTATATCCCCTACTTAGAATACCAACTTTTTTACCTCTACTTTTAAAATGTTGTGCAATAAAAATAGTCATAGGAGTTTTCCCCGTCCCTCCTAATGTTAAGTTCCCAATACTAATAACAGGAATACCTAAGGATTTTACTTTTACAAAACCAATGTCGTAAAAGTAATTTTTTAAAAAAATTAAAATCCAAAAAATAGGAGCAAAAGGGCTTGATATTATCCTCAATATTTTGCTTATTAAAAAGTTATTTGCTGAGAGCATTTTCAATACACTCTTTTTCAACCATACCCATCATTTTTATAAGAAAATCTATGCACTTTTCAGAGCTTTCGTCTTTTCCAAACTGAATTGGTGTTCCGTATTTAATAAATACCTTTCCAAAAGGTTTCTCTAAAAAAAAGGTATCCCAATTGGTAAACCCCCAATTTCTTGTTGAATACACCCCAATAGGAATTACTTTTGTTTGTGTTCTTTGCGAAGCTCGTATTATTCCTAACTTTGGTACTCTTGGTGGCCCAGTTGGACCATCTGGAGTTATGAATAGAATATTCTGTTTTTCGTTTAATATTCTAAATATTTTTCTGTAAGCAATATCCCCTTTTTCCTTATTTGATCCTCTGATCATATTCCAACCCCAAGAGGCAGCAACTCTTGATATTATATCTGCGTCTTGGTGGGTCCCTGCTAAAGCATTAACTTTTTCATTTTTTAAATCATGTACTACGCTTAATAAACGTGCATGCCAAACACATAAAATAACTGATTTTCCAAGGTTAATTTCATTAATAATGTTTTCTCTGCCTTCAACAAACTTTGAATTTGTATTATATATGAAATCCAAGACTTTTCTGGCAAAAATCGCTTTGTTATGATTTGAAA
>CESP01038831.1_pt1 | contig 10643 bp, 10 predicted proteins | sample 531211 | NCBI WGS metagenome assembly CESP01 (sample SAMEA2622074, study PRJEB7988) | marine metagenome | biome: marine biome (ENVO:00000447); feature: surface water layer (ENVO:00002042); material: "saline water (ENVO:00002010), including plankton (ENVO:xxxxxxxx)" | depth 5 m | reverse complement strand
GAGATGACTGGACAAGATGTGACAGAGTGTACTGGTGGCGCACAAAAAATCTCTGAAAATGACTTATCTAATAGATATAGGACGCATTGCGATCCTAGATTGAACGCAGATCAAGCTTTAGAATTGGCTTTCTTAATTTCTGAAGAAATTAGGAAAAATTCAAAAATATCAAATAAAATTATTCAAGCCGCGTCTTAATAATTATTGTAATTATTAAGACCACACCTTAAAAGAGAGGTGAGGTACTTATTATGGATGTAAAAAAAAGAGCTAAAATCATCACAGAATGGATCAATAACTATTGTGATTCGGCTTCTAATAGACCTAATACTCTAGTAGTTGGAATTTCAGGTGGAATAGACTCATCCGTTGTAAGTACTTTATGTGCAAACACTGGTCGTAAAACTATTGTGTTAACAATGCCGATAAAACAAATTAAGTCACAACATGATTTAAGCTTACTACATGCTCGATGGTTAAAAGAAAAATACCAAAACATTGAGCATCATGTGCTAGAAATGGATAAAATTTTCACTTCATTCTCTCAGGTTTTAATCAAATTTGATAATGAACATGGATATGCTAATTCTAGAGCGAGACTTAGAATGGCAACTTTATATCAGGTAGCTGCAGCTAATAATGGAATAGTAGTAGGCACTGGAAATAAAGTTGAAGACTTTGGCGTTGGTTTTTATACTAAATATGGTGATGGAGGAGTCGATATTTCTCCAATAGCTGATTGTACTAAAACACAAGTTTGGGAACTCGGAAGACATTTAGGTATATCTGATGATGTAGTAAATACACCACCAACAGATGGCCTATGGGATGATGGAAGAAACGATGTTCAACAACTTGGAATGAGTTATGAGGATCTTGAAAAGGCAATGAAAGATAAAAATGATCCAAATTACCAAAAATATTTAGAAATAAGAAAAAAAAATTTACACAAAATGAGTCCTATACCAGTTTGCAAATTTAATGAGTAGCCTTCAACTAACAAATTCATTAACTAGAAAGAAAGAAATTTTCAAACCGTTGAGTTCAAAAAAAATTTCTTTGTATGCTTGTGGTCCAACTGTTTACGAAAGCCCTCATGTTGGAAATGCAAGAACACTAGTAGTATTTGATATCTTATTTAGAGTATTAAAGTCTGTATACGGGTCTAAAGTAATTTATGTGAGAAATATAACAGATGTTGATGACAAAATAATTGAAGCATCAAAAAAAAATAAAAGAAAAATAAATGAAATAACTGAAAGAGTTACAAAAATTTTTCACGAGAATTGCAAAAGTTTAAATTGTCTAGAGCCATCCGTAGAACCAAAAGCAACTGAACATATAGAAGAGATGATTCAAATGACCGTTTCTTTAATTTCAAAAGGTTTTGCCTACGAAAATAAAGGTCATGTATATTTCTCTGTTAATTCATTTAAAGACTACGGAAAACTATCTAATAAAAATTTAGAAGAGCTTAGAGCAGGAATTAGAGTAGAAATTTCAAGTTTAAAAAAAAATCCTTTGGATTTTGTTTTATGGAAACCCTCCAAAGACGAAGATCCAGGTTGGGACTCTCCTTGGGGAAGGGGAAGACCCGGTTGGCATTTGGAATGCTCTGCTATGAGCGAGAAGTATTTAGGAAACAATTTAGATATTCATGGTGGAGGTTTAGACCTGATTTTTCCACACCATGAAAATGAAATAGCCCAATCTTGTTGTAACAATAATTTAGAAAAGTTTGCAAATTACTGGGTACACAACGGTTTTGTTACAATTAACAAAGAAAAAATGTCAAAGTCATTAGGAAATGTTATATCAATCTCCAACGCTGTTGAAAAATATTCAGGACAAGTTGTTAGATTAGCTCTTTTAAGCGCTCATTACAGCCAACCCCTTGATTGGAATGACGAGCTTCTTAAAAATCAAAAAAAAGTCTTGGATAAATGGTACAATCTTTATTTGGAGGAGACAAAGGATGTAAACTTCAAAGCAGATGAAATTTTGCTTGATGACTTAAACACCCCAGGGTTTATTGCTCGAATTCATGAATTATATAACGCTGCAAGAGAAGGGGATAATGAAAAAAAATTACAGTTTAATGAGGCTTGTAGAATGATAGGATTATTCAATTTATCAAAACAAGACTGGGATAATTTAAAAAAAAGACAGATCAATATTTCAGAAAGTTTTATAAAAGAGAAAATAAAAGACAGAATTGATGCTAAAAATAAAGGTGATTATAAATTAGCTGATAAGATAAGAGATGAACTCCTATCTAAAGGGATTGTAATAGAGGATCAAAAAGATAAAACAATCTGGAAATACAAATGAGCAAAGAAAAAATATATATTTTTGATACTACATTGAGAGATGGAGCACAAACAGAAGGGGTAGATTTTTCTATCGAAGATAAAAACAAGATTGCTAAAGTCTTGTCAGATTTGGGTGTAGATTATATTGAAGGTGGCTGGCCAGGGGCAAACCCGGTAGACACAAAATTTTTCTCAGACCCACCTAAAATGTCTAAAACTTTGTTTACTGCTTTTGGAATGACAAAAAAAACTGGTAGAAGTGCTGATAATGACCCGAGCTTGGCTTCACTTCTAAATGCAAATACACCTGCTGTTTGCGTGGTAGGTAAGTCTTGGGACTTTCATGTAAAAGTAGCTTTAGGAATTAAAAATGATGAAAATTTAGAAAACATAAGAGAAACAACAAAACATTTTGTAAAAAATAAAAAAGAGTTTCTTTTTGATGCGGAGCATTTTTTTGATGGTTTCAAGGCAAATCCTGAATACGCTATTAAATGCTTACAAGAGGCTTATGATAATGGAGCTAGGTGGATTGTACTTTGTGACACAAATGGTGGAACCTTACCAAATGAAATTAGAGAGATTGTAAATACAGTCACAAAAACTATTCCGGGAAAAAATTTAGGTATACATGCGCATAATGATACAGAGAATGCAGTGGCTAATTCTCTTGCTGCTATTGAGTGTGGAGCAAGACAAATACAAGGTACTATTAATGGCCTAGGTGAAAGATGTGGAAACGCTAATTTAATGTCAATTATACCAAGTTTGTATTTAAAAAAAACGTTTAGTGATAGATTTGATATAAATATTAAAAAAGATAAATTGTCCTCATTAACTGAATGTTCAAGATTATTGGATGAAATTCTTAATAGAAAACCAAATAAAAATATGGCTTATGTAGGCGCTTCTGCCTTTTCACATAAAGGAGGTCTTCATGTTTCAGCAGTTAAAAAAGATCCTAGAACTTATGAACATGTCGATCCTAAAGAAATTGGCAATCACAGAAACATAATAATTTCTAATCAATCTGGTCGATCGAATATTTTATCTAGACTCGAGAAATATGGAGTAAAGATTGACTCAAAAGACCCTTATGTTCAAAAAATTTTAGATGAGGTAAAAGATAGAGAGTTCAGTGGATACTCATACGATGGAGCTGATGCCTCTTTTGAATTATTAGCAAATAGGTTGTTAGGAAAAGTACCAGAATATCTTAAAGTTAAAAGCTATGATGTAAATGTTTCAAAATCAAATAATATTCATACAAAAGCAAGTGTTGTATTTTTAATTGATGGGAAAGAAATAGAGTGTCACGGTGAAGGAAATGGACCAGTGAATGCTTTAGATAATGCAATTAGAACAAATTTTAAAAAAGTTACTAAATATTATAATTTTTTCTCTGATTTAAAGCTTTTAGATTATAAAGTAAGAATTTTAAATACAGGCACCGAGGCAACTACCAGAGTGTTAATTGAGAGTACTGACAAATCTGGAATTAGCTGGTTCACTGTTGGTGTATCTCCGAATATAATTGAAGCATCATTTAAAGCTCTGATTGATAGCTTGGATTACAAACTTTATAAAGAAAAAGCACCAGCTAATTTGAATGAAAAATAAATTTGGGTTTATTTTAGTAAAACCTCAATTAGGTGAGAATATTGGTGCATGTGCAAGATCAATGAAGAATTTTGGCTTTAGAAAACTGAATATTGTTTCACCCAAATTTCTTTTCCCTAATCAGAAAGCCAAAACAACATCTGTTGGTGCATATGATATCGTTAGAACTACAAAAGTTTTTAATAACACATATGATGCTATCAGTGAGTTTGATATAATCATTTCATTGAGTGCTAGGAGAAGAGATATTAACAAAAAACATATCACTTTTAAAAACTTTTTTGAAATTTTAAAAAAAAAGAAAAACTCAAAAATTGGATTTATGTTTGGCCCCGAAGCTTCAGGTTTATCAAATCAGGATATTTCATTATCTAATTTTATTTTACAAATTCCTACGTCAAAAAAATTTAAATCATTAAATTTATCTCACTCCGTGACTATAATTTGTTATGAGATTTTCAAGTATTTGAATAAAAATCTATTTGTGAAAAGAGGCAAAGAGATAAAGGTAGCATCAAAAGGTAAAGTGCTTTCTCTTATCAACCATCTAGTGATTTTACTAGAAAGAAAGGATTTTTTCATTCCAAAAGAAAAAAGACAGTCAATGTTAGTAAATATTAATAATTTAATTTATAGACTTGAGCCAAATGATAAAGAATTAAGGATTTTAGCTAGTATTATAAGTTCATTATCTAAGAATAATCATTAACCATAATTGACAAATAGACCTGAAGTCTTATAAACACTCTGATATTAAATATGACAAAAAGACTTAAATCAAAGCATAAAGTTGATAGAAGACTTAAAGCAAATTTATGGGGACGGCCAAAAAGTCCATTTAATTCACGAGCATATCCCCCAGGCCAACATGGTCAAAATAAAAAAGGCAAACCAACGGACTACGGTATCCAGTTACAAGCTAAACAGAAACTAAAAGCTTATTACGGAAATATTAATGAAAGGCAGTTTAGAAACATATACAGAAAAGCGTTATCAAGAAAAGGAGATACAACTGAAAATCTTATAGCATTATTAGAAAGTAGACTTGATACGGTAATTTATAGAGCCAAATTTGCTCCAACTGTCTTCTCAGCAAGACAAATGATAAATCATGGCCACATAAAGGTGAATAAAAAAAGAGTTAACATCTCAAGTTATGCAGTTAAAAATTCAGATTTAATAGAAGTAAGAGAGAAATCAAAAAAATTAACTTTCATCGACGGTTCATTGCAAAGCAAAGAAAGAGATGTTCCTGAATATATTCAATTAGATGATAAGAACAAAACTGCGAAACTAATAAGAATACCAAAATTTTCTGAAGTTCCATTTCCAGTAGTTATGGAACCTAATTTAGTAATTGAATATTACTCAAGATAATTGAATTTTTTCAGTCTTTTTAAAAGAAACTTAATATTTAAATTTAAAAGAAAAATAAATATTGATAATGAAATATTTAATCTAAACACTTTGGACGAATTATTTTATCATTATGGAAGTGATAAAGCTAATATATTTAAGTTAAATGACTCTAAAGGGCATGGATATTCAAAGTTTTACACTAATGAATTAAGCAATCTTAAAAATAAAGAAATAAATATATTAGAGCTTGGCTCCTTCGCTGGTGCATCTGCGGCGGCTTTTTCAAAATATTTTACAAATTCAAGAATTTTTTGTTTTGACATAAATATTTCCAATTTTAAATACACATCTAAACAAATTAGTGTTTATGGGCTCGATATTGCAAATATCAAAAAAGTTCATTCAACCGTAAGCAAAATCTTTGATCAAGAAAAAATTCAAGGTTTTGATATAATTATTGATGATGGATCACATCTTTTGAGCGATATGCTAGTAAGTTTAAGTGTGCTTTTTGATTATTTAAATTCAAATGGTATCTACATTATAGAAGATTTTAAATTTCCAAACTATTTTAAAAGAAATAAAAATGTAAATGATATTTTAATTGACACGCTTATTACAAAAATCCAAGAAAAATCCTATTTTAAGTCTAATTATATTGATGAAAAAAAACAAAAAAAACTTTTTGATTCCGTAAACTCACTAAGTGTTTATAAAGGTAATTTAAAGGAGTCAGATATTTGTTTTATTAAAAAAAAACATTAATATAAATCTAATGAAAAAAAATTTTAGTTTTAAAGACAATTATTTCAATTATTTTCTATTATTTTATTTTTTTATTGGTATTTTCTATTCTCTCAAGGTTGGCATCACCCATGATGAAGCACATAGTAATTTAGTATGGGAATTGAATAAGTCTAAATTGTCAAATATTTTCCTAAATACCAAAGAAAATGTTGAACTTTTAGACTCTTATTTTGGATTTTATGGAATTGGGTTCTATTTAATTTCAACACCTTTAGAATTATTATTTTCCCAACTGATTAATTATAACGAAATTAATAGTGCCGGATCCAAACTGCTAATAAAACATCCTGTAGTTTTTATTTTTTTTATTTTGTCAGCTATATATTTTAAAAAAATTATATTACTATTTACAAAAGATAGATTTTTTTCAAATATAGGTACAATTCTTTTTCTCACTTACCCATATTTACTTGGGCATAGTTTTTTTAATGTTAAAGACATACCTTCAATGTCTATATGGTTAATTTGCACCTATTTTGTAATTAAAATAATGAATGAATATTTTTATTATGAAAAAATAAGAGCTAAAAATATAATTTTACTTGCAACACTTACTTCATATTTAATTTCAATTCGTATCAGTGGAGTTTTAATTTTCATTGAATATTTAGTTTTTTTGATTTTTTACACAAATCTTTTCAAAAAGAATTTATTTCATTTTTTGATTAAAAATATAAGAATGATTTTAATATTTAGTTTAGTTTTTATTGCCACTTCTTTTTTATTTAACCCAAATTTTTGGGATAATCCCTTAAAATTTTTTAAAGCGATTAGTTTTATGAGTCAACATATTCAAACAGTTTGTACAATTACATTAGGAGATTGTATGAAAGCACAAAATTTACCATCTAGTTATTTATTTATTTGGTTATTTTTTAAATTACCGCTTATTGTACTTTTTGGATTATTAGTTTTTCCTTTTATAGAAAAAAAACTTTTTAGAAACAAGGAAAATTTAATAATTGTAGGCTCATTATCTATATCTGTAATAACAATTATGCTTTTACTAATTCTCTTTAATGTAAATTTGTATGATGAATTAAGACAAGTTTTATTTTTAATACCTTTAATTTTTATTATTTCATTAATTCTAATATTTAATTTCAAAAAAAAAATGGGTTTAGCAATGATTGGATTATCAATTATTTTCTTTTTATTTCAAAATATTAAATTATTTCCCTACAATTATATTTGGTTGAATAATTCAAATATTTTTATGAGAGTAAGTAATAATTTTGAACTAGATTACTGGGGTGCATCAACCAAAAACGTTGCAAATTTTTTTAATTCAGAAAATTTAAATTCCAATGAATGTATAATATCAAACACAAATGATAGAATAATATTTTTTTTAAATAATAGTAATCAATGTTTTAAACCTTTTAAAGAGCTGCACAAAAAAAATGAGAGACCTTTTTACATAGCATTAACTGAAAGGGCTATAAATAAAGGAGTGCCAAATAAATGTGAACTTATTCATTCAGAGCATGTTAAAATGAACTTTTCTAAGGAAGATTTAATTTTAGCTAAAATATTTAAATGTTCTTAATTCTCTAACTGTAATTCTTCTTTAATTTTTATTATAAAATTTCTTAATAAAACTCTCTCCTCATCATCAAGATAATTTTCTTTTTCATTAGCTTTTCTAATTTCTTTTTTTAAAGATGAAACTATCTCTTTTCTCCCTTCTTTCGTTGTAAAATGTTCAACTTTTTCGTTGAATTGGTTAATGTGTTTACCTATTGTAAACTCAAAAATAATAATTGTTGCGATTATAAAAATTATTATTTTGTAAATATAATTTTTCATTAAAGTAAATTTTTATCTTGAAAAATTTTTTTTAGTTCACCACTTTCAAACATTTCCTTAATTATGTCGCATCCACCTATAAATTCTCCTTTGATATAAAGTTGTGGAATAGTGGGCCAATCACTAAATTTTTTAATACCTTGTCTTAGGTTTTCATCCTCCAGTACATTTATCCCTTTAAATTTTACGTTTAAATGTTTCAGAATGTTTGAAACAGTCATTGAAAATCCACATTGTGGTGAGTCGGGCGTTCCTTTCATAAATAAACAAATATCGTTTTCACTAATTGCATTATTTATTTTATCTTTAATTTCCATTATTTGCCTTCTGTTATTAATGAGAGAGCGTGCAATTCATTACCCATTTTACCCTTAAGTGATTTATATACAAGTTTGTGCTGTTCAATTTTGTTCAAGTTATTGAATAGTTTTGATTTTACCGTAGCAGAGTAATGATTATTATCTCCCATCAAATCTTTAATTTCAATTGTAGCGTCAGGTATAGACTCTTTAATAAGCTTTTTAATTTCATCAATAGGTAGTGGCATTAATAATTATTATACCATTGGTTATTAACTTTAAACAGGTCATTTATGCTGATTTTCATTTCACCTTCTATTTCAAAATTATTATCCTGTGTAAAACCTATTTTTTCATAATATATATTTTTAGATTGAAGTATTTTCTCAACTTCGATTAAATTTTTTTCCTCAATTTCTAAAATATATCTACTTTGATCCTCACCAAAAAAATACTCAATTGAACTAGTTAATTTTTTTGGTTTTTTAATTTTGACTCCAAAATTTGAACCTATTGACATTTCGCTTAATGCTGTAATCAAACCTCCACTAGAAATATCGTGAGTTGAGGATATTAATTTCAGATTTATCAAATTTAGAACTGCCTCTCCATTGTTTTTTTCATTGAGAAGGTTAACTTCAGGCGGTTTACCTTTTATTATGGAATAATTTTCTTTTAAATAACAACTTTGCTCTAGATGACCAAAAGTTTTTCCAATGAGTATAATTATATTGTTACTTCCCTTAAACATATGATTAATAGGTTGCACTAATTTTTTGATTAATCCCACACCACCTATAACTGGTGTTGGATCTATATTTTTTTTATTAGTACCATTGTAAAAAGATACATTGCCTGATACGACAGGAAAATTTAAAAATTCACAAGCTTTTTTTATTCCGTCTAAACATTCTGCAAACTCCCCCATAATTTCTTTGTTTTCAGGATTACCAAAATTAAGACAGTTAGTAATAGCTAATGGTTTTGCTCCTACAGAAATTAGATTTCTCCAATTTTCACTAACAATTTGTTTTCCCCCGGTATACGGATGAGATTTACAATAATTAGCTGATGAATCTACAGTTACTGCAATAGCTTTATCTTTACCATGTATTCTTATAACAGCTGCATCCGAACCAGATCTTTGTGCAGTATCACACATAACCATTTGATCATATTGGTTTGTAATCCAACTTTTATTAGAATGATTTGGTGATGATAAAATTTTTAATAAAGCATCCTCAAGTTTAATTTTTTTTAGGTCTTTAATTTTAATTTTATCAGTTGGAATTTTTTTTTTGGAAAATTCTCTATTATAAATTGGAGCACTAGACGAAAGTAAATTAATTGGAATTTCACCTTTAAGTTTGTCGTTATATTTCAATGTTAAATTTCCTGTATTAGTAGTTTTACCAATTACTACAAAATCTAAATCCCACTTTTTGAAGATTTCTCTCGCATGATTTTCCTTACCATCTTCCAAAATGATCAACATTCTTTCTTGGCTTTCAGAGAGCATCATCTCATAAGGAGTCATATTTTCCTCTCTACAGGGAACTTTTTCGAGATTTAACTCAATTCCTAATGAACCTTTTGAGGCCATTTCAACACTTGAGGAAGTTAACCCAGCTGCACCCATATCTTGAATAGCAATTATAGAATCATCTCTCATTAATTCTAAACATGCTTCGAGTAATAATTTTTCTGTAAATGGATCACCAACTTGAACAGTTGGTTTTTTCTCTTCGGAGTTCTCATCAAATTCTGCTGATGCCATAGATGCACCATGAATACCATCCCGACCAGTTTTAGACCCAACATAAACAACTGCTTTATTAACACCCTTAGCTTTTGAGTAAAATATTTTACTTTTTTTTGCGTGGCCAACAGCCATAGCATTTACCAAAATATTTTCATTATAAGTTTCATTAAATTTTATTTCACCCGCAACTGTCGGGATCCCTATACAATTTCCATAACCGCCAATTCCTGAAACTACTCCATTAAGTAAGCTTTTCGTTTTTGGGTGTGAAGGTAATCCAAAATGAATTGAATTTAGTAATGCAATCGGTCTAGCGCCCATTGTAAAAACATCTCTTAAAATCCCCCCGACCCCGGTTGCAGCGCCTTGATAAGGCTCAATGTATGATGGATGATTGTGACTTTCTATTTTAAAAATTATTGCATCCTCATCGCCGATATCAATTACTCCAGCATTCTCCCCTGGTCCTTGAATAACCTGTTTTCCTTTAGTTGGTAACTTCTTTAAGTGAATTCTAGAAGATTTATACGAACAGTGTTCGTTCCACATGGCAGAAAAAATTCCTAGTTCGAGTAGGTTTGGATTTCTTTTTAGTAATTTTTGAATATTTTTATATTCATTTTTAGTTAATCCATGATTTTCAATAATCTTATCAGTAATCTGCATTTTATTAAT
>CESP01113303.1_pt1 | contig 10664 bp, 26 predicted proteins | sample 531211 | NCBI WGS metagenome assembly CESP01 (sample SAMEA2622074, study PRJEB7988) | marine metagenome | biome: marine biome (ENVO:00000447); feature: surface water layer (ENVO:00002042); material: "saline water (ENVO:00002010), including plankton (ENVO:xxxxxxxx)" | depth 5 m | reverse complement strand
AGAAAAAAAATTTTGAATATTTTTTGAAACGCACGTACCCACTTTTGTAGGTTAGAGCGTTGGGACTCTTTTATAATAGGGGGGCGGGGGGCGAACCCCCGACGACTGCCCTCTGTCTTAGTGGTCGTTGTCCTCGAAGTAAAAGAGGGGACGCATCCAGTTCTTAAACTCTTCGAGTTTGAAACTAGCAGCAGACCATAATGCTGCTTCACCATACATCGGATAGTCTCCTGTATCCTTTGCTTCAGCAACTACTTCATCATAGCAACATCTAAGCATGTCCTCATTTGTGAGTTCATAGTCTGTGCTATCTACATAATGAAAGAATGACATAATAATAAATTGATTTAACTGTGTATAATACTATTATATACCATACACACATATATGTGTGGTATATATGTGTATGTTAATATATTGTCACACATATAATATATGATGTGTATATTATATGCTAGCATATATGTGATGTGTATATATAACCCCTTATATAGAGGCGGGGTTATATACGGGGGGGGTTATTTCCACCTAGGGTCATCTATAGCATAGTCCCAAGGTGCGGGTTCGCATATTTTCTCAATAAGAGTGTCGAATGCGTCCTCTGTCTCGTCGTTAATCCATCCCATATCAATGAAGTATCTCGCCATCTCAACGAGTACTGATTCTTCATCTTCATTCATTGTGAGATTGCGTTCCCACTGTGTTCCGTTGTCTCTAGGCATAGTCGTATATAAGGGGGGGATAAAGGACGGGGGGTTAGTTAATTGCTTTCCACTTGATGTCTGCTTTAGTGCCGACTTTGAAAATTACAACCTGTTCCATGTTGTCTGTTGCCATGTCCAAGGCGATATCCTCAGCGGTTTGGAAATCGTGAGTCATTTCAGCACCGATTAGAACTTGATTGCCCCAGTGTGAAGGTTGAATTGCCCAAGTAGTCATAGTTTCCTTTGTTTGTATACTACTATTATACACGTCCCCATAACCGAATAGGGACTTGATTGTGACAGTAATTACACTGTCACAAAGCAGCTGGATTTGTTGTAGATATTGCTTTATCATTAATGGTCACACCTCTTATCGGTGTATGCGTCCTCGTTCCAGTGTTCCCCTTGATCTAATACACCAAGGTTAACAGCGATTGCGTCATAGCATTCCATAGCACTGCGGGACATCCTATTACATGTATAGTCCCAACCTAGATTGGCAAAATCATCGTATAGTTTCTGATAGTTGATTTTGTTCATAACTGATTCTCCCAAATTCTAAGTTTGAAACGTTTAACCGCTTCGTTAAGTCTTTTGATGTCCCCATCACATACAGCGGGTTCATCTGGTTCCCCAATGAAGCAAAAGGTTTTGCTTATGTCATTGATTAGATCTAGATACGCTAGTTCGTTAGGTGTGTAATCGTCCATAATTAGTGCCTGTCTGAGATGTACCAAACCCCGTATCTATTGATCTCTTGAGGTTCAAAGTTTCGCTTTTCCATTGCCTTGAGAGCAAGGATAACAGCGGGGTCATTCATTGCTGACTCATTAGCAAGTACAGCACCACCGAAATAAGGTTTTAGTTGTTTGTCAAACATAGTTTTCTTGTTTGTTACTCTTCTATTATACTGTGGACTACACATCATGTATGCCTTCAGTGGACACTTTATCAACTGGTCTATTACCTGTTGCTTTAAAGTCTGACTTCGTGTAAGCTTTAATATCTTCTACTACTTCATCGTAGGAGTCGTCCCAGTAGTTCCGTGCCTCCTCTAGGAATTCATGCTCACCTAGTTTGTCAAAGTAATTAAAGAGGTCATCCATTACATACTCTTCTAGGTCTTTGGTGGACATATTGTCCACCATTCTCTCTGTTAGGAACTCTTTGAGTTCGAGTAAAACTGCTCTATCCATTTATAGATACCCCGCAATTTCGCATCCTGGTTCATCATAGAACCAAGACATAGACAAGTCGTCAAATTGTTCAGCGATTGCTGTGTGTATCTCTTCGGGCGGTGACCAAGCGGTTTCAAAATTCACCTCGAATCCGTTGGGCATATCGCAATCGTCAATCTCTAGGGAATAACAATCCCACTTCGTTCCCCAATTACGACAACGCCAGTTATACCATCTGTCGTCATTTACATCCGTGCTAGGGAAATATAATCCCCTGCCAAACCCTTTGTCTTTGAATACTGGTAGTTCACCTACCTCACCTCTAGGACTAGAGAATGAATACTCTTTGACATCCTCCTCAGCAAGTGGAACTTTAGTCCAATCAGGTTCGGGGATGAAGTGACCAAACACTGTGTCTATTTTCTCTGTGTTGTCGTCATTGACTAGACCCTTTGAGAATATAGAGTGTAGTTTTAGGATCGCTGTTGTGTCATCTGAGTAAAAGGTGACTCTGTTGTGACAATGATTAGGCATAAATTCCTTTGGTTGTATAGTATTATTATACTGCTACTGAGTGCAGTATGGGAGTTAAGTGGACACTTATATTAGTGGCACATAAGCAGCTGACTATGAGTGCTAGTTTTGTTATAATGGAGTTAGAGCTCATAGTTCTTGTATGTCCTCTATCACCCATTCACCGCTGTATTCATCTTCAACGGGAAATGCATTAACATTCTTATGCAGGAGCTCCTCTGCCTCCTGCATTGTTTCTGCTTCGACTAATACGGTGAAGTAATTCACCTCTGAGCATTCGATCCTAAATTGGTTCATTTAAATGCAACCTCTCTCATATCGCATGAGTACATAACTGCATCCTGTCTGAATTGCTTTTTATATGCCTCGCCAACTTCAAACAGTGCATCTTCATACTGTGAACCTGTAACAGATATGCAGACGATTGCCTCCATAGTTCCCTTATAGATTCCCATACCGTGAGTGATTGTTGCATATTCTAGTCTTGTTAGGACCTCACTCTTAATAAATGCATCCAACATCTGATTTGTGACAGTTCCCTCATCTCCGATGTTTCTGCCGACTGTTAGTGTTGTTGTTTCCAAGGTTGACCTCGTTAATTATATTCTTATTATAATGCCTAGCCCTGAGTATGTAAGGTGATAGTGGACACTTTAATTAGTGGCACACTCTATGCACCATAGGGTGCAGTATTTGCTATTATAATAATATGAACAACTTCCAAGAATTCATAGACTACGTACTCTCATTTTATGGGGACGGTGGTCTATATCCACAAGGTAGAACACGCGAGCAAGTAGCATATGCTACACTCTACTATCTTGACTCATGTAACGATATGGTTACGTGGGGTGACGGTGACAGTTTAGACCGTGAGCGTGTAAGAGATGTCATGAACCATTTTTACGACTAATGGCACATTGTGACAACTGCGGGAACTTCGATGCATCTCATGCATCGGAGACTACCAGGCACAGCGACAGCTACCAGCCTCAGCTGTATTATTATTGGGATGCACCACTTGATGAGGACTATTCCTGGCGAGATGAGCTGCCCAATGCAGATTGCCTTTGTGAAATCTGTTTTGACATATTAAATAGTGAAAACAAGATCCAATGGCTAAACTAAACAAGAGACCACAGCTGCCCCGCATGCCTGTAGTCATCACCCCAGACAGTGTGACACTTGCAAAAACTGTCCACCGCTGTCCCCATTGTGGGAAAACTTCCCCTATAATATAAACATACAAACAACGAGGTAAACCTTGAAACTAAACTCAATCGCTAAGAACCAAACTGAAGTCACCCTCTCTAACGGTGATCAGGTATTCTTTTCATATCGCACACCTGTTGCATGCTACATTGCTAAAAAGGGACGCTATGCAAGAACCGATGCGTGGTATAGCAGCACCACTACAAGACACATTAACAAGTGGTTAGGAAATCTTGAGTACGATATCATACCCCAATCCTACCTCGACGAGATCACCTTATGATCTCGTAGGTATCAAATGATACAACGAAACCCCCTCTGCTCTGCAGTTGGGGGTTTTGGGGGTGCAACTAGACAATAGGCACCTGGTAACACAAGCCTTCCAACACAAACCGATCCGCGAGCTCGTAGAGTTCAGGATACTGGCTGATCAGATCCGTATCGAGTAAGAACTGGACAATTTCAACAGTGTCCCTCGGATCCTGCGTCCCTTGGTGATATTCTGCTATAATATCCTTATAGTTCATTGAATTAATCACTTTCATAGTATTTATTCTTAGATTGGGACTTAATTCTCTTATTATTAGATATCATATCACTAAAGCCAGATCTATCCAGATCCTCCAATTCGTTCATTTCTCTCATTTTCTGTGAGAATGACTCTTTTTTGTATCTTCTGTTACTTTTTGCCACTTCTATTTAATTTGAGACAACGTACCACTTCTTACCAGTTCATTGAATCTCTTACCCAATGAGAAAGTTTGATCCTTTACAAAACTTTCTATCTCTTTCACAAAATCTGAGAGGTTCTCAGTATAGTCATAGAAATACTCAGTTTGACTACCTTGGAAAATAATCCCCACTTTCTTATCTTTTATTTGGATCTGATTAATAGCTGTGCTTATCTCAGAAATGTCAAAAACTACATCTTTTACCACTTTCCGCGACTTTCTGCGTTTTGTAGCGGTTTTTACCTTTTTCACAGTTTCTGCCATGTTCTCCTGTTTTGTTTATATTCTAATTATATCAGACATTCTCGGAGAAATCAACAAGAGTGGACAGTTTATTTTCTGGCACACAATCGGTTGACTTTCGAGTGACCGCAGGCTTAGACAGCAATTCCTCCGCACATTCTGGAGGTATTCTGTACATATTCTAAGATCACTCTATTCTCACTCTAGAACGCTCAGATACATTTAATTTAACATTTAATTAAAGCATCATTCGTAGTCCCATGCTCTGAATAAGTACAAGCATCGTCCATCAAATAAGCATAGTTCTTGAAAGGACCATAGAATGTCTTAGAGTTGTCGTAACTCCAAAAGTGCCCCTTCCGCGTATTCTTTGTGACTATGGTCACTGATCCCTTTGAGGTTGAGATCTGTGTCCTGTTGTGTTGGTTCCACATAGGATTTAATGAGTTTAACTGATGACCAGAGATGACGAAAGATAAGAACATTCACTGCTCTTACCGTTCCCTCTGTTCCTTCTATTGTTAAAGTAAAGTATGATGATGGTGTATTGGGGTGTAGGTGTGACTTCTGTGCTATACAAATACAATTTACATAGCCACGAAACCCATCTACCTCCACTAAATCCTTTGCTTTGAACTGTAGTGGCATAGCATCCATATCAATACTGACTCTATTTAGATTGGGTGCGAGAAAACAAAATAGTTAGAGCACCCACAGTTAAGTACTCAGGTGGACTATTTGTTTTCCCTACACATATTATAGCACATATTATAATCCTGACAAGGGCTTTATGACACTTTGTTTACTGTCACCCTTGTTACTCTTTGTTAACCATCCAAGTGGTATATTATCCATATCTACTGTCATATTGAATGAGGCTACAGTTCTCTGTACATCACTCTCGTTCAACTGTGTGTAATGTAGTATGAATGATGGGAATAGCACGAGATCTCCTTCCTGTACCTCTGGCATATAGTTTAATTGCATTCCAGTAACAAAATGATTGAAGGGAGATACAAATACTGTGCTAGTGTGTACTGTTGGGTCATACTCAATGTAGAGTACTGCTGACCATCCTCCATGTCCATGTGTGTGAGGTGGATGATGATTCTTATATAATGCTCTCTCGAACCACGCTCTCACTATTTGTGGGTCAGCATTGAGATCACGTGCGAACCACTCCATTTCTTCCTTGAGTAATGATTGTATTCTATTCAAGTATGTTGGTGTGTCATATAGTCCCATCTGATGCTCTGCTGTCAGTGTGTCATACTCTCCATAGTCTGAGTACACTGATTCCTCACCCATAGTCAATGTCTGTTCATTGAGTAGAGTCAGGAAGTCCTGTTTCTTCTGTTTCCAGTTTGTACACCTATATTTGACTATAGGTATACTAAACATGTTCTCAATCATGTTAAATCCATGCGGTTGCGGGTCTACCCTTGGTGAAGATAGTATCAACTATTGCCTGTGTTCTCTTGGCAGTTGCCTTACCATAGTTAGAGTATACTGGTATACTTATAAACCCAGTTGGTTTACGATAGTTATGGTACGCACGAGGTGTGAGAGTACCGTTACTGATATTGTTTCTATCCTGTGAGTCTAGTCTGATGACACGTCCGATAGTCTGTGCCATTTCAACTGTCGATAGGTTACGTAACAGTACAACGTTAGTCAGACCATGTACATTGATACCTTCTGACAATATACTGTAATGAAACAGTACGAACTTCTGACCAGTATTGCTGAATGTGTCAAGTGTCTCAAAGAACTGAGTACGTGAGACCTTCTTACCATTGATGATAGCACCTGTCTTAGATGTAATTGTCATGACATTATAGTCATCTTGACGTAACTCACGGAAGAGATCTGTGAATGCCATCATCGCATTGATAATACGTGCTGACGGTGCTGATACTAAGACTCTCTCAGCATCATCTGCTTCAATCACTCTCAATACTGTCTCAGCATCAATGTCTGCGACCTCTTCACGAGTTCTTACAGTGTCCACTGTGTGTACATTTACTGTCGGAGGTATGATAGCACCACAATCAAGTAACTCATCTGCTGTTACTGTGATCAAGTTGTTACCATATACATCCTCATTGTTCATGCCACGCTCGTGCTTTGCTGACATTTTAGGTGTCGCAGTGAAGAAGTACTTACGTCTTGATTGCTGTGACACTGTAGAGGTAGCTTCAAAAAAATTGCGTTGCGTAGTGTTGTGTGCTTCGTCGCAATAGAAAGTGTCTACGAAAAACTGGTTATTTGCTATCTTGTGAAGACTATGATATGTAGTGAATAGTATTACATGAGCACCGAATGTATGAGCACTGCTCACAAACTTCATAATGTCATCCTGTGATGTCACTGAGTAGAATGGAGAGTCACCACTGTGTACACTACCAATCTTGTAGTTAGATACACTGTTGAGTATCTCATTGAACTCATTAGCAAGTTGTAGTGCTAACATAATACGTGGAGCAGCAACTACAGTGAGTGTAGGATAGTCACTCTTAACTAACTGAGTACGTAAGTCCTCAATCATACAAATAGTCTTGCCACCACCTGTAGGAATATAAACAGTACCATGCTCATTATTGTATAGAGCGTCGATAGTGCGTTCTTGATGTGGTCTGAGAGATAACATAGTTGCCTTGTTGATATCTCTATTATAATGTAATTTGATAGTCAATTCATGCTCTTGTGGACACTTTTTTCAACTGTCACAATACCCTCGTAGATTGCTCTGTTCGCTATATATTTCTCCCATGCTCTCGCGTCTATCTCCCATGGTTCATCCCAATACTTAGTGAAGGGAGGCACTACCTTCTTGTGCCATGTATTAATACCACTCGCTTTCTGTCCCCACTCTCCTCTGACACGTTGCTTTACGTGTACCATTTCATGTGCGAGTGTCACTAGGTAGTCCCATTTACTGAGACCATAGTGTATATGTATTTCAAAGAACCGAGGACGTGTAGCACTGTCCAGACATAACATCTGACCATACATACATTCTCTCTTTAATCCTTTAGTTACAATATGGAAGTCAAGTTTATACCGTTTGCCGATATACTTGTCCACGAACCAATCAATGAAGGAGTCTGTGATAGTGACTCTACGATGATGACCCGAATAGAAGATAGAATGAGACATGACCAGTGTAAAAACCAAATAAAAGAAACAACGAATGCTAACTTCATATATCTAAGCATACTCCCCCTTCAATATAACTAACTTCTTATACAGTTCAACTCCATCAATCTCTGTTGGTTGCTCTGCTTCCATCATTAGACCAAGTAAATAGTCTATCTCGTCAGGTGCGAGTGGTGTCCTGATTACCATAGGTGTGATCATAATAAAATTCCTTTGTTAGTTTAATTGTAACGCATTGAAGTCCAGTGGTGTGAACTCAGTGGGCACTTCGGCAACTGAACACCGTTCCTCTGCTATTCTAGCATACTTTGGTTCTTTTTCAATACCTATGAATGACCTCTCTGTTGGTAGAGTTGCCACTCCTGTTGTGCCTGACCCACAAAAAGGGTCAAGTACAGTTCCCTTAGCAGGGCAATATATACTGACCAACCACTCCATGAGTGACACTGGTTTAACTGTTGGGTGATCATTGTTATCACCCTTCTCTTTGCGTGTAGCACGTGGAGCATAGAAATACTTTTGATGCTCTGGTTGTACCTTACCCACTATGTTGCTTGGGTATCTGCCTTTTGGATTAGCATCTACCTTACCGAACTCTTTCTGTGTGCCTGTTGTCTTACCATCCTTACCGAATGTCCTACGCTTGACACCTCCTGCTACCCATCCTGTTGGTGGTTTACCATCCCAAGGTACTCTGTTGTCCTCTATATTGATCTTACCCACACCATACTTGGCATAGTTATTGTCAATACTACCCTCACATGGTTTCTGTGCTACCACAATAGGTTCATGTGCGGGTTTGAGTCTGTTAGTCTTAGGCATCTTGGTAGTAACCATCCACATGATCTGATCTTTAATATCAAATCCTGCGTCCTCTACTGCTACTGCCATCCTATGATATAACTGTGGACTACAAAACGATAGTAAGAAAGCACCAGGTTTCAGTGTCCTGTATACTTCTTGCCATAGTTCTATTGTAGGTACACTGTAGTCCCAGTGTTCCATACCCATACCATATGGAGGGTCAGTTATACAACAATCGAATGAGTGGTCATCCCACCCATCCAACTCTGCCTTAGCATCATTTGAAGAAATTAAATACATTCTGTTCGCATGTAGTTCTGTCCTTATGTGTAAAGTAATCAGTATATTCTGCTGTACCACTCTGTGTGTACATCTCTCTCAAATAGAAATCAAATCCTCTGTCATCCTGCCACTCTGGTAGTGCTTGATAACGTACGAGTACATCTTTCATTTCTAATAACATTCTATCATAAATGTCTCTTTTTGTCTCGGTGAGTACGTCATCACCCCAAAACAATGTAGTCTCACCATGTTTCTTACTTGTGAATACATATAGACCATCTGCGTGTGGTCTACCACTATTGTACATAGGTTTAGAGTTCTGACTAGACTTACACTCTAGGTTAATATTACCCCATCGTGTAGGTATTTCATAATCAGGGAAGTTTTGAGTACCATTGGGTTGATACACATAATGTATACCATACTCGTCTAGTATCTCTCCTATTCTCTTTTCATGGTCATCACCATTTGCCCAAGGTAGACTCTTGAATCTAGTCAAGAGATCTACCATACGGTTACCATCTAACATAGGTGCTGTGCCACCTACATTGTTTAGTCGCATCATGAGTATGGACTCACACACGTATCGCCCTTACGAGGATATGCTGCTACCTCTGGGTCTGGGTCTAACCACTTGACATACTCTCTGTCTTCAATACAACAATCAAGTTGTGCTTGACTATCGAGATAATACATGTCATAGTATCTCTTTTGTATGTCATTGAACTTTTGGATACGGAAGTCAGGTGCTCCGTTCTCCTCTAGTAATCCTTTTTGTACGAAGCGATAAGGATATCGCTCTAAAATGACTTCGGTCTTCATGTTTTGTACCTCCATTACATGTATAGGTGACCACCTGCCCAATCAATATTGTCAGGGTTGTGTAAGAACTCTCTGTCCTTGATGATTCTCATGTCATATCTGACATGTTTGGCAGGGTTCTGCCATGATGCTGCCTTGTATACCTCTCCAGTTTTCTTGTCAATGAAACAATGAACTGAACCATATCTGAACTTGTTGTCATCTTCATCAAATGTCTGGTATACAACCTTGATGTACTTGCGTCCTTCAAGTGCTTTCCAAGTGTAGAGATATCTTGCGTCTCTAGTCTTGATGTTGCGTAGTTGATCAAGAGCATGATCAGTGTATCTACCTTCACGAACCATTCTCTGATATGAATCTACCTGATGGTTGTAGAAGTTGTCATTAAGAGCAGAAATATAGTCTGCTGTCCACTCTTTAACTCTTTCTGTTTGTTTTTGAATCACTGTGCGACCTCCAAGTCGGATAAGTAAACGGAAACTAGCATTGGTTCGTAGTCATCAATCCAGTACTTAACAGTAGCAGTGTTGCTAGATCTGTTGAGTTGAACTACATCACCGTTTAGGTCATCATGTAGTTTGTGTTGAACTTGAGTACCGAGTTTAATCATAGCCCCTTTGTTTGTATGTTCTTATTATAGAGCCTAGTCAACTCGTATGGGAAATTAGTGGACACTTTCTTAACTGTCCACTCCTGTCACACATCAAATGGCAGCTTGGTAGGTATAGCCTTGAGTCGTTGTTGGATCAGTGATCCGTACTGTTCGTTGAGCTCACACCCGATATAACTGCGATCATGTTGCTTAGCCACCATAGCTGTAGTGCCTGATCCCATAAATGGATCCAGAATAGTGTCCCCTTTCTTGCTTCCTGCGAGTATACATGGTTCGATCAACTCAGGAGGGAAACAAGCAAAGTGTGCTCCCTTGAATGGTTTATTTGTTACTGACCAAACATCTCGTTTATTTTTCCGTTCATAAGACTTGGTAAGACCAC
>CESP01049852.1_pt1 | contig 10677 bp, 11 predicted proteins | sample 531211 | NCBI WGS metagenome assembly CESP01 (sample SAMEA2622074, study PRJEB7988) | marine metagenome | biome: marine biome (ENVO:00000447); feature: surface water layer (ENVO:00002042); material: "saline water (ENVO:00002010), including plankton (ENVO:xxxxxxxx)" | depth 5 m | reverse complement strand
TTTTCTCATATTCCTGCATTTTTAAAAGGTAAATATTTTTTTGATTGCTCAAAATACTGGAAGATATTTCTAGATTCTTCATCACAGAATTTTCTTATAGCTTTACGAAATTCTGAATTTTTTATCCAATGGAATGAAGTATTTATTATTGGCTCAAAACCTCTTTTGAGCTTATGATGGCCCTGTATCCCAGGATCAAAATTTTGGGTTTTTTTCTTAATAGCAAGTTCAATTCCCTGGTAGTAGCACATCTCAAAATGAAGATAATTGATTTCCTCTTTAGCCCCCCAGTACCTACCATAAAGAGTGTCCTTATTATCAAAGAATAGAGCTGCTGCTATTCTGTAACCTCCTTTGTGAGCAAAAATGATCTGAGGCTTTAGACTTGATAATTTTAAGAAAAAGTTTTCATTTAAATATGGTTTTTGACCTCTCTTTACATATGTAAGAGCATAGAAAAGATAAAAATCATCCCAATCTTCTTTTTTAATTTTTTTAACAATCTCAAACTCTATCCCTAGAGAATTAATATATTTTCTTTCTTTCTTAATATTCTTTCTGTGTCTAGAGGAGAGAGCCTCTAAAAAATCATCAAAATCACTGTAAGATTGGTTTTTCCATACAAAATTGCAATCATTTCTTTCAATAAATTCTTGAGAGCTAAAAATGTCTCTTTGTTCTTTCGCAACAAATAAAGCATGTAATGATGAGAAATCATTTTGCCTTGTATAATCAACAAGACTATTTAGAGCAGATCTGCCATCTTCATTTGATTTAGAGAAAATTCTATTACCATCTACTGGTGTGAAAGGTACACTCATTACAAGTTTTGGATAATACCTTTGACCATATCTAAAATAAGCATTTGCCCAAGCATAATCGAATACAAACTCCCCATGACTATTTTCTTTCTCATAGAATGGAATAATTGTATCTGTCTCATGAACTAAATAATTCGGTGTCCAACCAGAATCTGCATCTAAGCAGTTTGATTCTTCTAGGGCACTTAGGAATTCAAATGAAAAAAATATGTCTTCTTTTTTTTGGTTTTGACTTATTGCCGTTTTGAGTTCTTTGCAATTTTTTTTAATAGAGTAAGTCATGATGATTTTCCAGAAATATCAAAGTAGCAATAACAAGTCCTATATGGCTGTTAGATTGAAAAGCTTCAAAATGTTGACCAGATTTTGATAATTTAATTTGAAAATAAATTTGGTAAATTATGAAAAAAATACCTATCGATAAAATACTTAAAGAGTTCTTAATAGAAATGAAAAACATTATTGCTATAAAGACTCCAAAGAAAGCTTGAATAACAATGTATTTGTTTTGTCCGAAAAATATTGGAAGTGAGTTTATGGAAATTTTTTTGTCATCCTCTATATCGTTCATTGCATAGAGGCTGTCATATGCAGTAATCCAACATACACATGCCAAATACATCAACAGAACATCAAAAGAAATATTTTGCTCGACTATTGCATATGATATAGGCAAAGATAAACCGAAAGTTAATCCTAAAAATAGCTGTGGTATTGGTAGAAATCTTTTTGTAAGTGGATAAACAATTATTAACGGTGTGGCAACAAGTAGAACTAATAAGATCACAAACAAGTTCGTTAAATAGAGAATAAACAGACACATCATTCCTACAAAAATAATACAAATTAAGGCTTCAGCTTTAGTTAATGTTTTATTTGCAAGTGGTCTATTCTTTGTTCTTTTGACTTGACTATCAAAACCAATATCAAAATAATCATTTATTGCACAACCTAGAGATCTTGTTAGAAATGCGCCTACTAAAATTATAGCAAAGTGCTTAATCTCAAAATTTTCACTTGTGAAGAGGCCCCACATTCCAGGCCATAACAATAACCAAAAACCAATTGGATTATAGAATCTTATGAGATTCAAATATGCATTTAATTTATTCATGAAATAAAAAAACTTCTACTACAAAAAATCTTTCTCCATCTAAATCATAAATACATTTTCTACCTAAGTATTCATTATTTCCAAAAGAATATTTTGCAACATAAGTTTGTTTTTTTGATATCAAAGCGTTATTAAAAAGATATTTACCTAAGGGTTCTTTAGCTAAACGCTTAAATTTAGGAAATTTTTTGTAAACTTTTGAACTAAAAAAAGATTCGGCATAAACAACATTTTTTTGTGCTTTGAGAAAAACTTTTCTTAAGTTCCCCTTTTCCTGTTCAAAGTCTAATTCTTTATCTGAATATTCAGTTTCTTCCTCACTAAGAACCTCTAAATTAATTGTTCCATACTTATTTTCTAGTCGGTTAATTAGTGATTTATCTTCACTTACCCATCCGTTCATTTGTCTGAATTCAACATTCTCTTTTTCGTCGAAAGGCTCCCAGTTTGTTTCAATTAAAGGTGTCATAAATATGTGAGGATTGATTATAATACCATCCTTAGAAAAGAGATATTTATGGAATTTAAAAAATGGGAATGCATTGTCTGCGGTTGGGTGTATGATGAAGAAAAAGGACATCCAGAGGATGGTCTGGAACCTGGCACTAGGTGGGAAGATGTACCCGAAGACTGGGTTTGCCCGGAGTGCGGAGTAGGTAAAGAAGATTTTGATATGGTAGAAATATGAAAACATTAGATGCACCGAAAAATTTAACAAGAAATGTCTTATTAGGGATGACACTTGGGGTAATAATTGCTTCTATTTTTTACTATTTCCAAGCACAAATACCTCTAGATGTGTTCCAAGCTTTTGAAAAATATATTTTTAATCTCGGTGGACAAGTATTTAAGAATCTTCTTTTATTGATTGTAGTTCCTTTAGTATTTTTCTCATTGGTCTCAGGAATATCCTCTCTTTCAAACATGGTTAAGCTTGGTTCTATAGCAACAAAAACAATTGGTTTATATTTGCTGACCACAGGATTTGCTGTTTCTTTAGCCTTATTTTTTGGGTGGGCGTTTAATTTATCTGGTTACGAGGGTCAAGTTGAATCTTATGAACCTGTACAAGGAAGTGCAGATCTTTATCAAACCGTACTAAGAATATTTCCAAGCAATATTTTTGGAGCATTTGTGGAGAATAATATGTTAGGTATTGTTTTCATAAGTATTTTATTTGGTATTGCATTAAATCTTACAGATCATTTGACTTCAGGGCTTTCAAAAGCTTTTGAAAAAATGAATATTGTTTTTTTAAAAATTGTTTTATTGATAATGAATTTTGCACCATTTGGAGTATTTTGCTTAATCGGAAGTTATGTAATGGCAAAAGGACTAAATGTTTTTGGTGATCTTGCTCAATACGTCTTAATTTTAATGTTCGTCTTATTTTTTCACTTATTTTTCACCTATTCATTAATACTTAAAATTTTTGCAAATTTAAATCCAATTATTTTCTTTAGAAAAATGAGAAATGTTGCTTTATTTGCTTTTTCAACATCATCAAGTGCTGCAACAATTCCAGTGACTTTGAAAACTGTATCCGATGACCTTGGTGTAAAAAAAGATGTTGCCTCTTTTGTAGTACCTGTTGGAGCAACGATAAATATGGATGGAACAGCAATAATGCAGGGACTAGCTACGATGTTTATTGCAAGCACAGTTGGAGTGGACCTTTCTCTGGTTCAGTATGGTCAAATAGTTTTACTTGCAATGGTCACTTCAATAGGAACTGCTGCAGTTCCATCAGCAGGAACTGTAACTCTTGCTCTCATTTTAGGATCATTAGGATTACCTCTAGATGCAATTGGTTTAATTTTAGCTGTGGACAGAATTTTGGACATGATTAGAACCGCAGTAAATGTTTGCGGAGATGCTGCAGTCTCATGTATAGTAGCTAAATCTGAAGGTGAATTAAAAGAAGAAACATTCAATAAGTTGGGATAGTAATGGAAAGTTTAATAATTGGACCAATGGACCCTTGGGGACCATTCGCAACAGGCTTTATAGGGCTAACATTCGCATTTATCTTATATGGGCTAATAATGAAATTTCCGGCTGGTAAACAATCAGTAGTTAAAATCGGAGATCAAATACATTTAGGAGCTAAAGTATTTATGATAACTGAATACAAAATCCTTGCTCCAGTAGTTCTGGCTTTAGTTTTAGCCTGTGGACTTTCACCACTAGGCTGGTATACAGCCTTAGCTATCGCAGTGGGCGCACTTTCATCTGCAATAGCAGGATTCATAGGGATGTATTCAGCTACAAAAGCAAATGTACGAACTGCAACAGCTGCAGAAAACCATGGTCAAGAGCAAGCATTATCAATATCTTTTTTTGGTGGTTCAATCATGGGGCTGTGTGTTGCATCAATGGGTTTAGTTGGTTTAGGTGGTCTATTTTTCTACTTTTCTGGAGCAATGAATGATCTTGATAAAATTGCAAAGTCCTTGGAAGGTTTTGGGGTTGGTGCTTCAGCAGTAGCGTTATTTTCAAGAGTTGGTGGAGGAATTTTCACAAAAAGTGCAGATGTAGGAGCTGACCTTGTTGGAAAAATTGAAGCTGGAATACCTGAAGATGATCCAAGAAATCCGGGTGTTATCGCAGATAATGTTGGTGATAATGTTGGCGATATTGCTGGAATGGGTTCAGATATTTTTGAATCTTATTGTGGTGCAATGATCGCATCAATTGCAATTGCAGCAACAATGTTAGATCCAAATTTGATGTTTTTACCTTTATGGCTTGCAGCCTCTGGGTTATTTTGTTCTTTGATTGGTATAGGTATTGTAAGAACTCAAGTGTCTAGATCACCAGCAGTTGCTTTAAGATGGGGAACGTTTTTGTCACCGGTAATTTTTCTTATATTTGCTGGTGTAAGTATTTACTATTCTCCTATAGAAATGAAATATTTCTATTCTGTGCTTACTGGAGCAGTTGGTGGAATTTTAATTGGACTTATTACTGAATACTACACAGGGGGAGATACAGAAAATTCCCCAGTTGGCAAAATAGCAAAATCTGGTGAAACTGGACCAGCAACTGTAATGATTACCGGTTTAAGTGTAGGGATGCAATCAGTAGTTCTGCCTTTATTTGTAATCGCAGGTATAGTTGGTTTATCTACATATTTCTCGGGTTTATACGGCGTAGGCATTGCAGCAGTTGGAATGTTGTCGACAGTTGGAATTACAATGGCAATAGATGCATACGGACCTGTTGCAGATAATGCTGGAGGGATAGCAGAAATGAGCGGTATGAAAAGTGAAGTTAGAGAAATAACAGATTCATTAGATGAACTTGGAAATACTACTGCAGCAATAGGGAAGGGGTTTGCAATTGGAGCAGCAGCTCTTGCAGCATTGGCGATTATTGCAGCTTATATGCTAGCTGCCGATGTAGAGCAGCTTTCATTAGATGATCCAAAGGTTTTAATGGGAATGTTTATTGGAGGCTCAATTCCATTCTTGGTTTCATCAATTACTATGACAGCAGTTGGTGATGCAGCATTTGAAATGATTGAAGAAATTAGAAGACAATTTAAAGAAATTCCAGGCTTACTAGAGGGAAAAGCCGAACCAGATAATGCAAAGTGTGTAGATATAGCAACTAAAGCAGCTTTAAATAAAATGCTATTACCTGGAGCAATTGCAATACTGTCACCAGTAATCGTAGGTTTTGTTTTAGGACCAATTCATCTTGGGGGCATGTTAGCTGGGGCATTGCTTGGATGTGTTTTAATGGCTCTGATGATGGCTAATGCTGGAGGCGCTTGGGATAATGCTAAAAAATTTGTTGAGAAGGGTAACTTTGGTGGAAAGGGCACTGATACACATTCAGCAACCGTTGTAGGTGATACTGTCGGTGATCCTTTTAAAGACACTTCAGGACCTTCAATGAATATATTAATTAATGTTATGGCTATTGTTAGCCTAGTGATAGCTCCATTACTTTAATGATAAGTATTTTTATTCTTGGTGCAGTTGTATTCTTATTTACTTTCACTTTTTTTAAAATAGCTGCATTTAAAAAAGTGAGCCCTGAGCAGAGTTGGAAAAAATTGTTAGCTGTAACTCTTATAGATTATTTAATTTTAATTCTTGGAACACTTGGGACAGGAATCTTATTCAATACCATTTATTCAATTGCTCATACCTAAACATCAGATAACTCAAGATGTGCTGGGAACCACCTCTCAATAATTTTTCTTTGGGATTTAACTGGTAGTTTTATAATTTCTTTTGCATATTTATCTGCTTCATTCTGCAATTCTTTATTAGATAACAGATCATAAAAAGTAAAACTAGGTAACCCAGTTTGTGAAAGCCCCAATATATCACCGGGGCCACGTAATTTTAAATCTGACTCTGCGATTGAAAATCCATCTGAAGTTTCTGTAATAATTCTTAACCTTTCCTTTGATATTTCCGAAAGAGATTCACTATGCATCAATATACAGAAACTCTCTTTTGTTCCTCTCCCTACTCTTCCTCTTAATTGATGCAATTGCGAAAGCCCAAATCTTTCCGCATTTTCAATTACCATTATGTTTGCATCAGGCACATCTATTCCAACTTCTATTACAGTAGTAGCAAGAAGAATTTTAGTTTTACGTTCTTTAAAGTTTTTTATAATTACTTTCTTTTCAGCATCCTTCATTTTCCCATGAATAATTTCATAATCATTTTGTGTAAATTCTTTCTTTAAAATTTTTTCTAGTTCCTCTATACCTGTAAGCTCATTTTCACTCTCTTCAATTAACGGACAAACCCAGTAAACCTGTGAATCATTTGTAATAGCATTTTGAATTCTTTTAATTAGTGCATCTCTTTTTGAATTTGTAAGGGTTGATGTTGTAACTGGAATTCTATTAGGTGGAAGAGATCTGATTGTAGAGATATCTAAACCTGATAAAACACCCATTGCCATAGTTCTTGGAATTGGCGTTGCCGAAAGAAGGAGTTGATGGGGATAGTCATTCGCCTTTTCTTTTAGTTTTAGTCTTTGATTTACACCGAATCTATGTTGCTCATCATAGATAACAAGCGATAAATTTTGATAAATTAACTCATCCTGAAATACTGCATGTGTCCCAATTATTATTTTCACAACACCATCCCTTATTTTTTGATAAATCTCCCTTTTTTCTTTAACAGGAAGTTTTGAAGTAAGTAAAACTATATTTTCATTATCCCCATACCATTCACGGAAACTCTCATAATGTTGGTTTGCAAGAATGGTGGTGGGAGCAAGAATAACTACTTGTTTTTGGTCTTCCACTACATGTGCAGTAATAAGTGCTGCGACAATTGTTTTGCCAGACCCAACATCTCCCTGAAGAAGTCTTAACATTGGTGATCCTGATGCCATGTCTTTAGCAATTTCTTGATAACTCTTTTTTTGATCTGGTGTTAATGAAAAAGGTAAATTTTCTTCAATATTTGTTGCTAGTGTGTTGTTTTCAAATTTTTCAGCAGGCCTACTCTGATTCTGCTCTTTAATTGACAGATAACTTATTTTATTTGCGATAATTTCTTCTAAAGCAATTCTCAATCTTGCTTTTGATTCTCCTCCTATTAAATAGTCATTTATCGGATTTTTGTGATCTGGTTGATGAATCTCAACAACTGCATCATTTAGGGATTGAAAATTTGGATGGTTAATATAATCATCTATCTCAATTTTATTATCTCTTAAAAGTTGACATGTTTGAGATATTATTCTCCTTATTTTTTGTTGTGTAATTCCTTTTGTTAAGCGGTACTTTGGAAGAATCTTTGGAATAAAATCTTCATTATTTAAGATCTCATAATCAGGATGAATTGTTTCTAAACCATATCTCCCTAATCTGCTTTTTCCAGCAACTTGGATATTTGCTCCCTCTTTAAATATATTTCTTAAACTTGGGAAATAATAAAAAAATCTTAAAAAGACGTGTCCGCTGTTATCTTTGACTTTTACCAATAACATTTTTCTAGGCACAAAAGTTTGTGAAACCTTTTCTATTTCACCCCTAATTACAAAGTCATTCTCAGGAGTTAGGTCAGCTATTTGTTCCAGCTTAGTTCTATCTAAATAATCAATTGGAAAGTGAAATAGTAAGTCTTCAAGGTTTCTAATACCGAGTTTTATTAAAGAATTTGAAAGTTTTTCACCAACCCCTTTTATAGAAGATATAGGTAAAGAAGTTGCATTTATTTTATTTCCTTCAGACATTTGCTACTTATTATTATGTTTATATTTATATAATAGTGGAGAAAATTTTAATTATTTAAAATGTTTGATATATGAAAAGCATGACAGGCTTTAGTGTTGAAACACTTACTAAAGACAAAATCGAATTTAAATGTATTCTAAAGTCACTTAATAGTAGGTTTTTAGAGGTTTCAATTAAACTCCCAGCAGAGCTTAAAGAGAATGAGGGTTGGATACGAGAAAAAATAAATAGTAAGTTTTCTAGGGGAAAGATTGAAATTGAGTTAATCAGTTCAAATAAACAGACAGAGAACCTGTCTTTAGATAAAGGTTTTATTAAGCTCATAAAGAAAAGCGAATTAGATTTGAAATCGAAAGGTGTTAATGTTGGCTCTTCGTCTCTAGCCCAATTAATAAAAATTCAAGATTTTTCCTCGAGACAAATTTCTGAAAGCCCATCTGGATTTAAAGATCTTGTTTCAAAAGCAATTTTTAATTTAAAAGTTACAAGAGACAAAGAAGGAAAAAATATTAAAAAAGATTTAATAAAACTTATTGGGGAGATGGAAAAGATTATTAAAAGGGTGAAGAAATTAGAAAAAGTAAATTCAAAACAAATCTTTAAGAAATTTAAACAATACAGAAAAGAGTTAAATGCAGAGGGGAAAGAGATTAATTTTTCAGAGGTGTTTTCAAATATTAATAAATCCGATATTAATGAGGAAGTTGTTAGGTTTGTTTCACATTTAGATTTAGTTAAAGAATTAATTCATTTGAAACAACCAATTGGTAAAAAATTAGATTTCTACACTCAGGAGTTATTGAGAGAAGCAAATACTATGTCATCAAAAGCATTAATTGCCGATATTAAAAACGAGTCTGTTGAGCTTAAAAGTTATATTGAAAGAGTTAAAGAGCACGCACAAAATGTTGAATGATAAGCAAGATCAGCTCTTTATAATCACCGCTCCATCAGGAGCTGGAAAAACTAGTTTAATTAAGAACATCTTAAGTCATGCAGAAACAAATGGGTATAAGGTTCATTTAACACTCTCACATACAACGAGAATACCAAGGGAAGGAGAAATAGATGGTGTTGATTATTGTTTTATTGACGAAAAAACATTTAAAGAAAACATAAATAATGAGGTATACGTTGAATATGCCAGGGTTCATGGAAATTTATATGGCACACCAAAGGATGCCATTGATTCTTTTTTAGCAGATGATTTTATTGTGATAATGGAAATAGATTGGCAAGGAGCTTTAAATATTTTAAAAGCATATCCAAAGGCTGAAAGTGTTTTTATATCACCTCCATCTATAGAGGACTTAAGACAGAGACTTCTTGATAGAGGATTAGATTCAGAAGACGTAATAAATCAAAGAGTCAGAGGAGCTGAAAAAGAAATTTTGCAAAAAACACACTTCAAACACGAAATTATTAACTTTTCCCTTGACACAGCTACTAAAAAGCTTATTAATATCATCTTCAGAGAAAACCATGGCTAGAGTTACAGTAGAAGATTGTTTAAAACAAGTTGAAAGTAGATTCGAACTTGTTCTCAAAGCTGCGCAAAGAGCACGAGATCTTATTTCAACAAGTTCTGAACCTTTGGTAGATCCTGAAGAAGATAAACCTACTATCATTGCATTAAGAGAGATTGAAGAGGGGTTGCTAGATGAGGAAAATATTTCTTCTGAAGACGCTAGTGACACTGAAGCTGAAATTCTTGATAATGAAAATGATGAGTAGGAGTTTGATTTGCTTGAATCTTTAAATATCTTTAAAAAACCTAAAACCTCAAAGCTTAGCTATGAGTTAAACGATTTGTCCAAAAAATATCTAGCAACAAGCGCAAGAAAAAATATACAAAAAGCAGTTGATTTTGCTGATAAGGCTCATGACGGGCAATTCAGGAAAAGTGGAGAGCCGTTCCTCATACACCCTATAAATGTAGGAATAATTCTAGCAGGATTGAAAATGGATGGAGATACGATTATTGCTGGCCTTCTCCATGATGTTGTAGAAGACTGCGAAATATCTCTTAAAGAAGTAAAAAAAATATTTGGCAAAAATGTGAGCAACTTAGTGAATGGAGTTACAAAACTCCTTCAGTTAGATGAAAAATTAATTGATCAAGGACAGGCAGAATATTTTCAAAAAATGGCTTTAGCTACAGCAGAAGATGTAAGAGTAGTAATAATCAAATTGGCAGATAGATTGCATAATTTAAAAACAATCGAACACCTACCTAGAGATAAACAAATAAAAAAATCAAAAGAGACTTTAGAACTTTACGCACCCTTAGCTCATCAGATTGGAATGCACAAAATGGCTACAGATCTTGAAGATATATCTTTTAAAACCTTACATCCAATTAGGTATCAATTAATAAAAGATGCGCTGAAAAGAAATGACCTAAGCAGAAAAAGTATGATTTCAAAAGTTAAGAAAGTTTTGAAGACAAAATTTCGTGAAAATAATATAGATGTCAAAATTACAGGAAGAGAAAAAAGAATTTTTAGTATTTATCAAAAAAT
>CESP01078622.1_pt1 | contig 10690 bp, 8 predicted proteins | sample 531211 | NCBI WGS metagenome assembly CESP01 (sample SAMEA2622074, study PRJEB7988) | marine metagenome | biome: marine biome (ENVO:00000447); feature: surface water layer (ENVO:00002042); material: "saline water (ENVO:00002010), including plankton (ENVO:xxxxxxxx)" | depth 5 m | reverse complement strand
CCCCTATTTATATCATTAATCTTAACAACCACTTTATTATATTTATTAATTAAGTTTTTAATAATTGTTACACTTCCATCAATGCTACAATCATCTACAAAAATAATTTCTTTAACATTTTCGTAAACTCCTGATGTTAGAATTTCATCGAAAAAAATATTTAAATTTAATTCTTCATTAAACACAGGAATTATAAGTGAAATATTCATAAATTATGATACATATATGAATATATGCTTAATTTGTATAGTGTATTTTATTTAATCACAACTTTAGCTATTGTATTTTTAATAATTTTTAAAATAAAAACTGTAAGCAATTTTTTAAATTTAAAAGATAAATCTAAAAATACAATTCAACAAACTAATAACAAAACTCCTCTTTTAGGGGGATTATTAATACTTATAATTTTATCTAATTATTACGCAATTTATTATCAAGATGATATCTTTTTTAAATTAAAATATGTTTTTTTATTAATTATATATTTTTTTATTGGTTTAATTGATGATTATATTGATTTAAATGCGATTAATAAGTTAATTATATGTTCATTTTTTACTTATATATTTTTAATTTTTAATGAAGAAATTATTATCAATAAATTTTATTCTAGCATACTTGAAAAAGAATTTGATCTAGGAAAAATAAATATAATTTTTACCATAATTTGTTTTTTAATTCTTTTTAATATCTTAAATTTGTTAGACGGTATCAATGGATCTTTGTTATCTTTTTCAATTTCAGTAATTTTAGTTTTTTTACAAATCACATTGGAACCTTTCATATTAATTTTTGCAGCAGCTACTCTAATAGTTTTAACACTTAATTTAAAAAATAAATTGTTCTTGGGCAATTCAGGAGCATCACTAATATCTGCAATATTTGCGATTTTATTGATAATTTTATACAATAATTATGAACAATCAATGTATAGTGAAAAAATATTAATTTTATTCTTTTTACCCTTAATTGACGCCATAAGATTATTTATTCAGAGAATTTTTAATAATAGAAGTCCTTTTCAAAGAGATTTAAATCATTTTCATCATTTGGTTCTATCTAATTTTTCAAAAAAAACTTGGGTAATTACTTTGATTCTAGCAAATGTATTTTTTTATAATTTATCTCATTATATAAATGATTTGTATGTGTTATTAATACAAATTTTTCTTTATTGTACATTAATTAAAATAAATTTTTCAAAATTAGCTTTATGACTTTTTTTTTTGATAAATATTTTAATTTAAATAATTATTATAAAATTATTTCATATTTATTTGTCTTTCTTCCTATTGCTTTACTTATTGGTCCATTAATTCCAGATTTAATTGTATCAATTTTTGCTTTAAATTTAATTTTTTTTATAAGAAAAAAAGAAATTTTAGAAATATTCAAATTATTTTATATAAGACTTATAATTATATTTTGTATCATAAATGTTATTTTTTCTTTATTGAGTGAATACCCCTTGCTATCGCTAGAATCTTCTTTGTTTTATTTTAGATTTCTATTTTTTGCAATTTTTAGTTATTATTTAATCTCCTTAAATTCAAAACTTATCTATCATTTCTTTATAGTATTTTTTATTGCAATTCTGATTGTTATTCTTGCTGGTTTCATCGAAATATTTCTTACAAGTTTTGGAATTTATTTTGATAAAAATGTTGAACAAATTAGCGGTATATTTGGTGATGAACAAATTATGGGAAGTTTTATTGCACGAAATTTACCATTATTTTTTTATTTTATTTTCATTTTTAAAAAAAATAATATTTATTTTATATTTGCATTATCAATTTTAGTATTATCTGAAGTAATGGTATATCTTACAGGTGAGAGAACTGCTTTCTTTTTATTGATATTACAAACGTTAATGATAATTTTGATTATAAAAAATTATAGACTAATAAGACTTAGTACATTTTTAATTAGCGTGTTTATAATAATTTTTATATCCATTTTAATGCCAGATACTAAAAATAGAATGATAGATAAAACTATTAGACAAATAGGAATTGAAAATTTTGCTCACGATGTCCTCAAAAATAAAACTAAAAGTATGTATGCATTTAGTATTGAGCATCAATACCACTATACTAGTGCTATTAAGATGTTTCTTTCAAAACCAATAATTGGACATGGACCAAAATCATTTAGAGAAAAATGCAAATTAGAAAAATATTTTCCTAAAGGTTGTTCCACTCATCCACATAATAATTATATGCAGTTATTAGCAGAAACAGGAATAGTAGGGACTACATTTGTTTTATTTATATTTTTATTAATATGCTTTAGTTTATTTAAGAATTTTATTGTAAATAATTTTACCAAGAATATTGGCAGTGACGACAAAAGATCACTATTGCTAATATCTTTTTTTCTAACTTTGTGGCCAATTATTCCCTCAGGTAACTTTTATAATAATTGGTTAAATATAATTTATTATTTGCCATTGATTTTTTATTTATTTGAAATAAAGAAAAAAAATTGATTATGAGTAAAAAAATAAGTTATGGACCAGAAGATATAATGAAATTAATTTTCTTAAGTTATAAATCCATATTAGTCTTCTTAATTATATCAATCCCACTTTTTTTTTATATATTTGATAAATATACTAAAAATAAATTTTATTCTTACACAGAATTTTCTTTTACTAATAATGTTATAATTATAAATGATGAACACAATAGAATTGTAGATTTTGTTAATTCAACCTCATTTACTGACAGTCCGAAAATAAGTTCCCAGGATATCTTTTATTCAACTCTTTTCAATAATATTAAAAATGAACTTATTTTATTAGAGAATGAAGGGAGAAAATACGATTTAGATAGTGTAGAAATAAGCTCTATAGATATTGGTGAGAATACCTTTGTTGAAAAAATGTCTGAAAATAGAAAATTTTTAATATTTTCTTTTATTATTCTTAGCCATAAAAATAAGGATAAAATTAGTGATATATTAGAGTCAATATTTAAAAAAACTATTTATGAAGTTTCATATAAATATTTAGAACAGAACGTAATTGGCAGTATGGATAAACTAATTAAAGATATAGAATTTAGTATAAATAATTATAATAAATTAACTGATGAAATTAATACAAAAAAAATCAAATTAATTGAAAATATAAGTGATGAATTAAAGATATATTTAGGCAAAAATATAGATTGCCTAGACTATGTAAAAACTGAAAAAGAAAATGTAGATTTATATTGTGATTATTTGCAAAAAATTATGATTTCAAAAAATATAACAAATCATGATATTTTTAATAATGATGGACAAATTAAAGATAATTATAAAAAAATTGTATCTTATGAATATAATATTTCTTTGTTAAAAAAAGCTAAAGAAAAATATAGCAAAATGTTAAATGATGATAATTTATTTTTTTTAGAAATTGAAAAAAAATCTTTAAAAAAACAAAATATAGAAAACTACCTTAAATTTTTTATTATTTATTTAATTTTACTAATATTTTTTTTAATAATTATTATTTTTTTTAACAGAAAAAAATTAAAACAATAATTCATAATATTTTTTAAAAATAATATTTTCATCGTATTTTAATTCAACTATTTTCCTCGAAAAATTTCCCATTTTCTCTCTTTTTTTAATACTTAAACTAATAAATTTTTCTATAGCCTTGCACAAGCTTTTAACGTCTTTGGGATAACAAAGATAACCATTCTCTCCATCAATTACTAATTCATTACAACCTGGAACATTTGTTGTTATAATTGGCTTTTTCAAAGCACAAGACTCAAGTAAAACTTTTGATAGTCCCTCCCTATAAGATGGCAAAATTATGCAATTTGATCTTAAAATAAAAGGTATTACATCTGATTTATAGCCTAAATAATTAATAACTTTGCTCTTATGCCATTTTAAAATTTGTTGTTTTGATATTGATGAAGGATTATTTTCATCAATAGGTCCAAGTAAGTTAAATGTTATATGAGGAAATTTTTTTTTAATATATTTAGCAGCTTGGTAATATTCATAAACACCTTTGTGAGATATTAATCTTGAAATCATTAAAAAGTTATTTTGTAAATTATAATTTATTTTGTCATATTTATTTATATTAAATTTATTAAAATCAATTCCAGATCCCCCTACTAAATATAAATTATTACTTTTAAATATAATTTTTTTTTTAAAAAAAATTAAATCAAAATTATTATGAAATACAATTTTACTATTAATGAGTGCACATCGATATAGAAATTTTATAAATGATCTTATTATTAAATTGTCAGATAATAAACTTGAGCCTAATCCAGTAACAGTAGCTATATGTTTAATTCTTAGAAATCTACAAACAATTCCAGAAAAAATATTCGGTTTAATAGTAAAAGATAGAATATATTGTGGCTTAATTTTTTTTAAAATAAAATAAAGTTTGTAAAAAAATAAAAAATTATGGAAAACATTAAAATTTGATTTGTTTAAATTTAATTCAAAACATTTTATATTTAAATTTTCAAATTTACTTAAGTATGTGTCCCTTTGACCAACTAATATTACTTCAAAATTTTTTTTTAAAAAATAATTTATAAGATTAATTCTAAAATTATATAAATTCCAATAATTATTTGAATAAATTATTATTTTTTTTTTCATTAAAAATTTTTAAAATACCAGTTTTGAAAAACTAAAATATTCCATAAAATATAATGATTGTTTGTCTTTCCTTTTAAATGATCTTCAAATAAATTATTTATTATTTTATGATTAAATATTCCCTGATCTTCAATTAATTTACTATTTAGATGATTTACTGACCATTCTCTTAAGTCGTTTTTTAACCAACTACCTATTGGAACTCCAAAACCCTTTTTAGGTCTTTGATATAATTCAGAAGGTAAATATTTTTCTAATATTTTTTTTAAAATCCACTTTGATTCTTTATTTTTAATCTTAAATCTAGAATCTAAGTTAATTGAAAAATCAACAATTTCTTTATCTAAAAAAGGTGCTCTAGTCTCTAAACTATGACTCATTGCAGCTCTATCAACTTTTACTAAAATATCATCTGCAAGGTAATTATTTATATCAAATTCCATCATTGAATTTAAAAAATCATCATCTTTAAAACTTAGATTTAAATCATGTGATATAACATCTATAAAATTATTTTTTTGTTTAAGAATTTTTTTTTCAAATCCTTGATGTGATAATAGCTCTAAATACATTTCTAAAACATTGTCTTTATTTAAAATTCGTAAAATTTTATAAAATTTGTCTACAGGATCAGAGTATTTTATATTCCCAAAAGAAATTAAATTAAACATTTTGTACAGTATTTCATAAAATTTTGGGTGGATATTTAAAAGTATTTTACTTACAGGATTTCTAAATTTACTAGGTATTTTAGAAGATAAATTATGTATTAATTTTATATATTTGTATCTATTGTATCCTCCAAATAATTCATCGGCCCCATCACCTGAAAGAGCTACTTTTATATATTTGCTAGCAAATTGAGATAGTAGTATTGTAGGCAATTGTGAAGAGTCAGCAAAAGGTTCGTCATAAACCGTATCTAATCTATCAATTATAGAAATAACCTCCTGAGGCTTAAACAAGTGATAATGATGTTTTGATCCAAGAAAATTAGAAATATTTTTTGCATATCTAGATTCATCATATTCTTGATTTTCAAAACCTATTGTAAAAGTATTTATTTTCTTATCAGAAATTTTACTCATAACGGATGAAATTAGTGACGAGTCTATACCTCCAGATAAAAAAGAGCCTGTAGACACATCTGCATTCATCTGTAATCCCACTGAATTGGTTATTTTATTGTCTAATAAATTAATTAAATCAGTATCAGTTGAATGCTTAAAATTATTTTTTTTATTTTTTGTTGACCAGTATTTTTTTGATGATTTTGAGATTGTTTTATTATTATTTATTTTAAATGTTGCCACTGTAGATTGTTCAAGTTTGAGAATATTTTTATATATTGATTGAGGAGACGGAATATAATTATATTTTAAATAAAGGTTTAGTGAATTATAATTTAACTCTTTCTTAATACCCGTATGTTTAAATAATGCCTTTAATTCAGAAGCAAAAATTAATTGATTATTATAAAAATAATAATATAGCGGTTTTTCACCAATTCTATCTCGACACAAATAAATATTTTTTTCAAAAGTATCATAAACAGCAAAAGCAAACATTCCAGATAATAATTCTAAAGTTTTAAATATACCAAGTTCATTGATGCATTCTAAAAGTGTTTCAGTATCTGAGGTGCCTTTCCAGTTATTAAAAGATAATTTTCCCCTTATATTTAGGTGATTATAAATTTCTCCATTAAATACAATAACATACCTTTTAGATCTTGATATCATTGGTTGATTGCCTGTTACTGATAGATCAATAATTGATAATCTTGTATGACCTAAATAAATATAATTATCATCACTAGACCAATAATTAGATGAGTCAGGCCCTCGATGTTTAAGGGTAGTATTCATTTTTTCAATTGTTGATTTTTTATCAATTGAATTTTCAAAATGAATAAAGCCTGATATACCGCACATAGACTAAGTTTTTATATCCTCATAAATAGAATGGTACTCTAATGTTATATTTTTTATGTTAAACTTATCTTTGACTTTTTGTCTTGATTTATTACCAATCACAAATCTATCTCTATTAGATTTAATGATACAATTTTTTAATGTCTTTGCAATTAATTCAATGTTACCCACTTCAACTATATTTTTAATATCGTGACTTAACAGCATTTTATTTGACCCAACATCAGTAGCAACTACACACAAAGAACTTAGCATATATTCAAGGATAGAATTTGAAAAGCCTTCTTGATGAGATAGAAGAACGCCAATATCACTTTGGAGCAAATATGGATAAACATCTATTGTGTTATCTATAATAGTTACATACTTATTTAATTTATATTTTCTTAATAAAGAAATTATAGATTTTTTGGACCCTCTATCATTTCCAATTAAAATTAAATGACATTTTTCTATAAATAAATCTTTAATAATGTTTAACGACTCTATTAAGTCTTTATGACCTTTATATTCATAAAAGTTAGCTACACATATTATCTTAATTTTATCTTGATGAATTTTTTGTTTTTTGAAAATAATTCTTTTTTTTTTAACTTGTTCAACCAATTGTAAATCAATACCATTATAAACTAAGTTTATTTTGTTAATAGATACTCCTTCATCCAAAAGATCAGCTATTATTTCACGAGAATTACACAAGAATTTATTAGTTTTTTTATGAGCTAGGCGTTCAAAAAAAGAGACAAATATATTTTTTTTTTGATAAAAATTTCTTGATCTACGACTCAATATTAAATAACTAATTTTACAAAAAAAACTCATAAGAAAAATTAATAAGTACGATTTGGACAAAAAACAATGAACTATTGAATTTTTATTTTTTTTTAAATATTTATATAAATAGTAATATTTTTTAATAAAATTATTGTTATGATTTATTACATTAATTGGCAAATTAAAATATTTTTTTTTAAGTGAACCATTAATGTTTAAAGCAAAAAGAGATATATTTAATTTTTGTTTATTAAAATTAGTTAACAAATTTAAAAGTTGGTTTTCAGAACCACCGATTTCAAAACTATTTATTACAAATAAAATATTTTTTTTGGGGTATTTCATATTTCATTTTAATTACTAACTAATTTATATATATATTTCAATATTTAGAAAAAATTGTTGTGTAGGGGATCCAGTAGATACTGTGTAAGCTAAAATTTACCCAGATATACAACAAACTAATAGAATAAAGTTGTAATAAAAAAATATAAATATTTTTCAAAAATTGCATTTTAAATAAATTAGAGAATTCACAATATATAAAGATTTGTAAAATTATTAAATAAAAGGATATTCTGTCTATCCCAGTAGCATTTGGTAAAATAAAATAAATAATTAAAATTAAAAATTGAACTATAGATAAATTAAAAAAAATTAATTTATTTTTATCTTTCATATCAAAATGATTATAAAAAAATAATAATAAAAAAGCCGGAATTATATTTAATATAATCCTTAAGTTAGCACCATTTGAAGTAACACCTTCATATAAAACATAATATTTTATGTATGAATAAAAATTAAGTAAATTTAAGATATAAATAAATTTTGAATAATTATATAAAAAATATATTAATATCATGAAAATGAATAAAATTATTAAAAAATATTTTTTTCTTGAAAAAATAAGAATTAAAAAAACTAATGCAGATAAATGAAATAAAGATGCAATAATTACGTAGAAAACATATTTTTTATTTTGTTGTTTTAACAAAGAATCAAATGCTATTAAAAAAAAACCTATAGCAACAGATTGTTTAGTAAAACCCATACCTACAATAACTATTAAGGTTGGGAAAGCTAATATTAACGCTATGTATCTATAGTTAAAATTATAAACTAATTTTCTTACACCAATCATAAAAATTGATGCACTTAGTAGATTTAAAAAATATATACCTAAATCGAAACTACTAAATATCCACGTAAATAATTTATAACCAAAACTATTTAATGTAATAGTAGAAAAAAATTCACTCAAAGTTAAATATTTATTTTCAAATAATAATCCTTGATATGTGCCCCAATCTCCGCCAACTTTATGTCTTAAACCTATAAAAAGAATCAAGAAAAAAATATGTAAATCAAATATTGTATTATTTTTTTTATTAAAAAATAAACTACAATAGTGTGAAAAAATTAGTGAAAAAAGGACAAGATAATATGCATTATTCATTAATTAATTAAAATAATAAATTTCGTAATTTTTAGCTTTATTTAACACATTTCTGTCAATAACATTCATTATATTTTTTTTTTGGGAATCATTCATAGTAAGATTTCTTTCAAAACCTTTTGAATAATTTACTTCATTCATATTTATTGTAAATTTTTTATTAAATGGCTCATTTTTATCCCTAATTTTACTAGTAACTTCATTTGCTTGTCGAATTGCTTCCGAATAACTAATAAAAATTACTTGATTATTTAAAGAATAATTTCTCCAAGACTCAATAAAATTAATATGCCATGGTAAATAATTATCAATAAATAATTGAACCTTTTCATAACGACTTAATTTTACCCATAAGTTATTGGCTATAAAAAAGAATGGAAATTTTATATCTATGTTTTTAAGAACCAAATTATCTAAAAAATCAACATAACTTTCAATAGTTTGAAATATATTACGATATTGAATTATAATTTTATGATTTTTAGAAAATATTTTATTTAAAAAATTATTATGAGGGCTATGTATGTTAATAGTAAGAAAGCGATTGTTTAAATTTGAATTAATTTTTTCAAATAGTGTGTGTATGCATATTTCATGCTGTCTATTTCTGATCTTGGGAAACGGGGTAACAATCTTACGAGACTCTAGAGAATTTTGAATATATTCATTCAAAAAAGTAGATCCAGATTTCGGGGTACAAAAATGCCAAATAATAGAACTTTTGTGAAAACTATTATATATTTTTTTTTCACTGTATTTAAAAATTAGTTTGTAAATAATTTTGTCAAAAATTTTCATAAACTATTTAATTAAGTGTTTTGTTAATTTAATTACTAAAGCTACTATAGTTAACGTTGGATTACAACTTCCTGCAGTTGGGAATATTGAGGATCCAATTATATATATATTTTTAGTATTTAAAACTTTAAAATTTTTATCAATAAAACCATTATTATTAAAATTTTTTAATACTAAACCTCCAATATGATGGGAAGCGTCATTAATTATCAATTTATCGAAACTGATATTTTTATATTCCAATGATACTGTGTGATTTTTTGAGAAATTATTATATATCATTGAGTTTAAATATTTGATTGTATCAATTTCCTTTTTACTTAAATTTATATTTGTTATAATTTTATTATTTTGAAAATTTATAGTATTTAATTTATTTTGAGTTAACTCTAAAAAAAACTCTATATCATATGACTTAACTTTTAAACTTAAAACACCAAAAAAAAATAAAAGATAGTAATAAAAATTATAATTTATTAAAAATGTAAAAAAATTAAAATTATATTTTCTTAGTAAGTTATATAGTTCAAAAAAATACTTTGATTTAAAATTAAATTTAAAAAAATTTTTAAGTAAATTTTTTTTATTAGAGAAAATAAATTTTGAAATAATGAAATATCTATTATCTTCATCAATGAAATTTGGATGCATCCTAAAATAGGAATTATTTAGATTATTATTTTTTTGAATATGATTAGGCAAACTATAACCAAAAAAATTGTAATTATTTTTCTCATATTTTTTTATAATTTTTTCATTATTATTTGGAATTACATAATTTTTTAATCTAAATTTAGGATGATTCATGTAACTTTTACCTACAAAATCATCATATAAATTGAGATCAAGATATTTATTTGTTATTGAATTTCCAATAATATTTATTGTCCTCAATCCACCGGTAGCTAAAATAATTTTTTTAAATAAAATTTTTTGTTTATTTATAACAATAAAAGGATGATGATTTTCACCCACACTATCTACATTGGCATTTATTAAAAGATCAATGTTAAGATATTTAAATTTGTTTCTAGTTCTAGTTGGTAAATATTGAGTAATAATTTTTCTCACTTGAAATTTATCTATTACA
>CESP01110407.1_pt1 | contig 10694 bp, 11 predicted proteins | sample 531211 | NCBI WGS metagenome assembly CESP01 (sample SAMEA2622074, study PRJEB7988) | marine metagenome | biome: marine biome (ENVO:00000447); feature: surface water layer (ENVO:00002042); material: "saline water (ENVO:00002010), including plankton (ENVO:xxxxxxxx)" | depth 5 m | reverse complement strand
AAATTATATAGAGAGTCCGACCTTTTTATTCACGCTTCTCATCAAGAGGGTTTTCCAAACTCAATTGTTGAGGCGTTAAATTTTAATTTACCTGTAATTGCCTCAAATTGTAAAGGTGGTACCAAAGAAATTCTCATTAATGGTAAAGGTGGAGATCTATTTCCTGTAAATAATCACAAGTTATTAGCGTCAAAAATCCAAAGATTTATGGACAATCAAATAAATTTAAAAAAAAAATTAAAATTTGCTAGAAAGCATATAAATAAATATACAGTTGATAGTAATTACAATAAATACATGAAGGTCTTTAATAAAATATAAGCATTATGAAAAAGAAAAATATTCTTGCGATTGCACCTCATGCAGATGATGTTGAAATTGCAATGGGTGGAACAATTGCTAGATATGTAGATGAAGGTCATAATGTTACGATTGTTACAGCAATTATTCCTCAAGAGGACTCAAAGGGTAAGGTTGATAAATTTATGACTGATAATCGATTAAATGAACAGAGGAATGCTGCAGCTGTTTTGGGTGCAAATTTAGACGTGATGAACTTAGATCCTTATGAGTTCGATTATAGTAGAAAATTTATTAAAATTTTTGATGAAAAAATAAATTTTTATAAACCTGATACTATATTCTCTTGCTGGGAGCATGACACACATCAGGACCATAAAAAGTTGGCACAAATTTTATTCTCTGTTACGAGAAAAAATAATATTTCATTTAATATGTATGAAGTGATGCTACCCGGGGGAATAAATACATATGCCTTCAATCCTCAATATTTTGTTAATATTTCAAAATATATTGAGAAAAAAATAGAGGCAATTAAATGTTATAAGTCAGTTTTTGAAAATAAAAAAAATAATTATAGTAAATACTTTGAATCGATAGTTGGAAGAGCAAAATTCAGAGGAGAAGTAATCGGTGTAGATTACGCAGAAGCTTTTGTTGTTGCAAAAAAAATTGAGATTTAAATTTTAAATTATAAATGGATAGGTTAAAATTTTCTGTTAAACCTAATTTAAAAGTTAAAGAGATTAAAAATTTAGTTGTTAAATTTAAAAAAAATAAAAATTATAAGTTAAAAAATATTAATTGGGATTATTTTACAAATCCTTTTGGTAAATCTAAATTCTTTATAGCAAAATACGATAGTTTAATTGTAGGAATGATTGTTTGTTTTAAGCAAATTTATATCAATCAAGACAAAAAATTTATTGGATATCGTATTCAGGATGTAGTTACAGACACTAAAATAATTAAAACCTTGATTAGAAATAACAAAAATTTTATGTCAAAAAATAAAAAAGGAATATTTGAAAATTTAATAATAAGATTAAATGATTACCTTAAAAAAAAATCTGAGATTAATCTAGGTTTTGCTAATCATATTGCATTTCCATACTGGAAAAGAAATTTTTGGAAAGATTTATCTAATTTTCCTATTTTTGAAAAAAAATTATCTGAAAAAAAATCTTTCAATTTAAAATTTAAAAAAATAAAGAAATTTAGTATTAGGCACGAACTAATTTTTTTAAATAACTTAAGCAAGAAAATTGATATTTTTTGGACATCTAAATATCTTAATTGGAGATATATCAAAAATCCAAGATCTAATTATTATATTTATGAGTTTTTTTACCAGAATAAATTAATTGGATTTACTGTTTTAAAAGAATATTTATCAGATGAAGAAAAAATAGGTCATATATGTCAGTTAATTTCAATTCCTAAATTCAAAAAAGAGATTATATCGTTTGCGAATAATTTTTTTTTAAATAAGAATATTTTTAAAATAAGTCAATGGTCTTCAGATAACAATCTAATGAGGAAAACCAATTTTATTAAAAAATTTCCAGAAAATAAGAAAATTGTTTATTTTGGAAAATTAAAGTTAGACAAACAAAATTTTGATATAAATATGGGTTTTTCAGATATCTATTAATTGAAATTATATGATGAAAAAAATTAATTGTCCGATTTGTTTTAAAACGAATAATTGTACAGACGATGTGAGTGTCCTATGTAGTAATTGTAAATGTTTGATAAATTTAAAAGTAAGTAATTATGATTATGCAAATAAAGGTGGACAAAACATACCTGATAAAAAAAAACACGATGCAAGATTAGAAAATTGTAAATTAAGATTTGATATAATCAAAAAATATTCAGATAAATACCAGACTTTTGTTGATGTTGGAACCGGATCTGGAGAAATGATAATTGTTGGAAAAAAATTTTTTAATCATTCTATAGGATTTGAACCTAGTAAAGAATTAAATGATTATTATAAAGAACATCAAATTGAAGTTTATAATTCGGAATTTGATTATAAGAAAATTCAACCTTTTTTAAAAAAAAATATAAATATTTTTTATTCTCTTAATCATGTTCTGGAGCATAATCCAAATCCAATTAAATTGATTAGTGATATTACTTTCTATAATAAAAAAATAGCTTTTTATATTGAAGTTCCTTTGTACACTGGGATCAGTTTTAAAGATCAAGGTTTTAATTGGAAATTATGGTATGATCAACATTATGCTTTATATAGTATAGATACTTTAAAATACATTAGTAAAGAATTGAATATGCAGATTTTAGAACATGGCTTTAGGACATTTAGTTCCGACAGTTACTCATTTAAAAAAAACTTATTTCTTTTTATAAAGCATCCTATTAGATTTTTAAATACTTGTTTGTTATATTTTACAAATAATAAGCACACGTTTATGGATATTTTTTTAAGAGACTATGGATATATAATAATAAAATATAAATAATTAAACAAGTAATGAAAAATATAACGAAATTTCTACTCAATAAAATATCGAGCATTTTCAAACAATGGAAATCCTCAATGTGTTGTTCAGATAATTAATGTTTAAATGATATGATAAAAAAAATTATTCAAAGTATCTTTAAATTTACTAATTTTAGAATTGTTCATAAAAATGATTGGTATGAACGTCAAGTAAATCTTATTCCGGAAGTAAGTAAGGATGAATTGAATTTCATTAAAGGTTTAGAAGGTTATTCTATGTGTCCTCCTGCAGCGCATTGGTCAATAATTCAATCTATTAATTATATTTCCAAAAAGAAAATTGAGGGAGATTTCGTAGAATGTGGGGTATTCAAAGGTGGCAACTTAATACTCATGAATCATATTATGCAAAAACTAAATCTGCATAAGAAAATCTTTGCATATGATACATTTGATGGAATGTCAGAACCTACAGAATTTGACATGGATTTAAAAGATGTTTCAGCAGATAAAACTTTTTCAGATTACAAAAAAAGTAATGAAAAGTGGTGTTACGGAAGTTTAGAAGAAGTAAAAAAAAATATTGGGAAATTTGATAAAAATTTTTTGAACAATTTTTCATTTATCAAAGGAAAGGTAGAAGACACATTAGATAATATTAATAACCTTCCACAAAAGATATCTTTATTAAGACTTGATACAGATTTTTACGAGTCGACAAAAAAAGAACTTGAAATTTTATATCCTAGACTTTCTAAAGGTGGGATATTGATTATTGATGACTATGGTCATTGGAAAGGTTCTCAAAAAGCTGTTGATGAATATTTTGATTTGAAAAATAATTTCCAATTTCTACATCGTATTGATTACGGCACCAGACTTTTAATAAAAGATAATTAATTATTTGTACATATCCAAAAAAGTTCTTGTTCTTTTTGACCAAGTATAATTCTTAGAGGTTATTAAAGCATTATTGGATAAAAATTTTAATTTTTTAGTATTTTTTTGAATTTTTTTTATTTTACTAATCCAATTATTTTTATCCTCAAAATTTTTTACCAAAATTGAATTATAGTTATCTTTTAAGATTTCTCTTAAAACCTTAATATTAGAACAAATAATTGGAGTTCCGCTAGCAAGAGACTCGAATAATTTTAACGGAGACATAAATCGAGAATTATCAGAGCTTTTTTTATCTGACGAAATATAAACCTTTGTGGAATAAGGTAGTAAAAGTAAATCTGAATTTTGAAGAATAGTTGGTATTTTTGATTGATTTACAAAATTTTTTAAAAAAACATTTTGTGGAATATCTTTAAATTTTTCATTTCTTTTTCCATATAAATAAAAATTAAAATTTTTTAAATCATTTGCTATTTTAAAAATTAAATCTATCCCCCTTCCTTTGTAAAAGCTTCCAACATAGGATATCTTTTTCACTTTCTTAATCTTTTTTTTTTTAAATTTGGATATATCAACTGCATCATGAAGAACTTTATATCTTAAAGTTTTTTTTCTATAAAAATTTGCCAAAGATTTTGAAATAAATATATTTTTGATTATGTACCTTGAATTAATAAAGTTCATATTGATTAGAAGATATTTTGTTAAGCCCTTTAATTCCTGATGGATTTCTAAAAAATGTTTGACTTTAAATAAGCTTAAAAAAATACTTGCTATTAAACTTCTCGTAATCACTAAGTTTTTTTCTTGAAAATTTTTTATTTCCTTAGCTACTTTAAAACCAAAAAATATTCTATATATAAAGTTAATTACAACTATCTTTTTAAAAACTCTTTTTACTGATATAGAATTTTTATTTTTTAAATCAAAAAAATTCAATGTTTTATTTAATTTTTTTTTATCAAAAAAAGGAATAAATAGACATGATTTATAACCATGGCTGCAAAACCCATCTAACATTTTAAATACGTGAATAGCATACGCTCTATTTGTAGGTAAAATAAAATCTGCAATATAAAATATTTTCATCTTAAGAAAATATATCAATAAGAATTTTTTTACTCATCAATTTATATATTGATTTAAAAGAATTGTGTTTAGTTAAAACAATATAAGCATCAAAATTTTTAATTTCATTTCTATTAATTAACGAATATTTTTTACTAAATTTTTTATCAATCATTGGATCATATGAGGACAATTTTCTAAAATTATTTTTGAGAGACTCAAATACTTTAATTGACAATGAGTTTCTTAAATCTGCAACATTTTGTTTATATGTAAGTCCTAAAATTAAAACTCTAATCTTTTTTGGATTAAGACCGTACTGTTTTAATTTTTGAATGATTATTTTTTTTGAAAATTTAATCATATCATTATTCGTTTTTCTTCCAGCAAGAATAATTTTTGTATCTAATTTTAATTTCTTTGCAAACCATGAGAAATAGTAAGGATCTACAGGTAAACAATGCCCCCCAACCAATCCTGGATTATATTTTATAAAATTCCATTTTGAGCCTGCTAATTTAATGACATTTTTAAAGTTTATATTTGATTTTAAGCATACTTGATAGATTTCATTCATAAGTCCAATATTTAAATCTCTTTGAATATTTTCTATAACTTTTGAAGCCTCTGCCTCTTGAACCTTATCTGTCAATATTAATTTTTTAGCTAAATATTTATAAACCAATTTAGCTTTATCTAATTTATCTTTTTTAATAGCTACAATTTTATTAATTTTTTCAATGCTATGATTTTGATCGCCAGGATTTATTCTTTCTGGCGAATAACCCACAAAAAAATCTTTGTTATTTTTTAGATTTGATCCACTTTCTATGATTGGGACACAAATTTTTTCTGTAACACCTGGGTAAACTGTTGATTCAAAGAAAATTATATCTTCTTTTTTCACAATTTTTTTTAATGTATTTGAAACGTTTACTAAATTTCTTAAATCTGGAGTATTATTTTTAAAGATTGGTGTAGGCACTGTCACTATGTAAAAGTTTGATTTTTTTAGATCTTTAATTTCAGAAGAGTATAAAGATTTATTATAAAGAGCCAATTTATTTTTATTAAACTCTTTATTCGTATCTCTTTTTTTAGAGAGTTGTTCTATTCTTGATTTATCTATATCAAATCCAATTGTTTTAAATTTTTTGTTTAATCTTAAAAATATCGGTAGTCCTACATACCCTAAACCTATTATTGATGGGATAATTTTTTTATTTATCTTATTTTTTTTCATAAAGATTATGATTTATAGTTCATAAAATGTTTTTTTCAATTTTGTGGAGAACATCTTCTACTTTAATATTTTTTTTTGTTAGATCTTGATGTTTTTTACAATTAAGGTCATAGCATGGAAAACATGGATAATTTTTATTATTTTCTATAATTATACTATTAACATATTTGAAAGATTCTACCGGTAAAAATCCTGTATGAATAACAAAAATTTTTTTATCAAAGCAAGATGCAAAATGATTAAACAAACCTTCATACGTAACTAAAAATTGTGATTTAGAAATTATATAAGCTAATTTTCTTAAGTTTAGATCAAATAATTGAGAACAATTTTGTAAGATAGGTTCGTCGGATCGACCAACTTGTATCCAATTTATATTAGTAAAATGATTCACTATTGCTTGCATACCATTAAAATCCCATTCTTTATTTGAAGTAAAAGTTTTTTTTGAAGTTGATTGTATCAGGGCAAATTTATTTGGAAGCTTTATAGTTTTGCTGTAATTCTCAAGCTCTTCTTCATCAAAAAAAAATTCATTTTTTAAAGGATTAGTATCTAAATCTAAATTAAAATGTTGAGAGCTTGCTTCTGCAATATGAACTTTTTTATCTTGATGAAAAAACAAAAAGTGTTTTTCATTATTTTGATCTTTATCACTTCTGAATTCTAAAATATTTTTTCCTTTAAAAATGTTCAAAAAGAACCAAATGATATTTCTGGAATTAATTTGATAAAGCCTATAAACTCTATTGTTATTTAAAAAAAGTTCATAATAATTTGAGAATAGTATTATCTTAATCCCTCTATTTGCTATTTTTTTTAGTATACTTGACATATAAACATGATCTCCAATAGCTGAGCCATTTCTGAAAATCACAATCATATTTTTTTTTGCCAAAAAATTATTAAGTTTATTTTTAAATAAATGCTTTAGTATTTTTTTTAGATTTCTATAAATCATTTCTGTTTCAAAAAATTTAACTTTAATAATCGAATTTTTTAATCATTTTTGTAGTGCTAATTCCTTTTAAATTTTTCAGGATTATTACTTCACCTCCATATGATTTAACATGTTTTTTTCCAATTATCTTTTTATTTCTATAATCACTTCCTTTAAAAAGATAATCAGGTTTTAATTTTTTAATAACTTTAAATGGAGTTGATTGATTGAAAATAATTACCTTATCAACAAATTTTGACTTTAATAAATTTTTTTTTCTTAATTTTTCATTTTGAATTGGTCTTCCTTTTCCTTTAATTCTTCTTACTGATTTATCAGAATTCAAGAGAACAATTAATTTATTACAATAATTTTTACATTGTTTTAATGAAAATATATGACCTCTGTGCAATAAATCAAAGCACCCATTAGTAACTCCAATTTTATTTCTTTTTTTTTGATTTTTTATTTTTGTAATATCGTTCACAACTTTTTATTTTTCGATCTCTCGAAGACTCACAAATGAGGTATATTTTTTTTTAATAACTTTTTTTGATGCAATAATTGCTTTTTTAGTTGCGAAATAAATATTTTTTCTATTATTTATATATACTGAAAGTGTAGCTATAAAAGTATCACTAGCTCCAGTAACATCTATACTTTGAGTTTTGTTTACTTTTAAATATTTTAATTTCTTGTTTTTATTTGCATAAAGAACATTTTTATATCCTCTAGTTACAATTAAATGCTCTATATCTTTTGTTTTATTAAATACAATCTGTAATTTTTTACTCAAATTGAGTTTCTTTTCAAAAAAGTTATTAAATTCTTTTTCATTGGGTACTAAGATATTTGAATGATTATAAAAAGTTACATCTCTTTTCTTGGGATTTGTTATAATCAATTTTCTATTTTTTCTAAATATTGTAGATATTTTTTTTATAAACTCTCGATTAAAAAAACCCTTGTCGTAATCTGAAATCACTAATAATTGAAAATTTTTAATATTCTTTTTTACAAATTTAAGGAGTAATTGGCCATGAGAAGTGAAAATTTTTTGTGAATTATCATTATCTATTCTAAAAATCATTTTATTATCTAAGTAACCTCTTTTTTTATGTGAAGTTTTATATCTTTTATCAACAATTAGTTTGTTTTCGATCTTGTTCTTTTTAAGCAGTCTTTTTATTTCAAAACCTTTCTGGTCCTTACCAACAACCCCTAGTAAGAAAACTTTAGAAGATAGTTTTTTTATATTATTTGCTACATTTGAGGCTCCACCTAAAAAAAATTTTTTTTTATACAGATTTAAAATTGGTAAAGGTGCTTCTTGAGAGAGTCTCATAGATTTATATTCTCTGGTTTCATCTAAAATAATGTCACCACAAACAAGTATCATTTTCTTAACTCAACCTTTACCAATTGAACATATATTTTTGAACTAGGTATATAATCTTTAGGCTCTAAAAAACTAACTTGATAATCTTTTGATAAATTTTCAATCAATTTATTGCAGCCGAATTTTTTAATAATATTTTTGTCTCCAAGATAATAATCATCAAAAACTACAACACTATTTTTATGCATGAATTTTTTCATATATTTCCAATCATTTTTAATAGTCTTTAATGAATGACCACCGTCTATAAAAATAAAATCAAATTTATTTTTTTTTTTAAATTTTGGCAATGTTTTCAGAGTATTACCTTTAATTAAATTAACATCAGCATGTTTTTTTAAAATTTCTTTTATAATAATTTTATTACTTGGATACTTGCTAAACTCTTTTCCTATCATATCTTTTTTTTCATAAAACATTTCAAATAAATCAAATCCATAAAAACTTATTTTCGAGTTGAATGATTTAGCGGCTTTTATCATTTCTATTGATCTCTTTCCTTTATATACTCCAATTTCTATAATTTTAGATGGTTTGATATTTAAAATAATTTTTAGAATATTTGAGTATCTTCTATAACTAGAAAAATTATATCTTAGGATTGAAAACCTTGTTTCAAAATAGTTATAAATACCCATTTTTTTATAATAAGATCTTTCCAAGATTAGTAAATTTTTTGTTTGTTTTCCATACCTTGTTAAAAATTCTATTTTTTATAAATTTATTTTTTTTAATATTTTGTAAAAAATAATTGGGATCATTTTTATCTGAATATTCAATTACAACATTATCTTCAATTAAATCAAATGAATAATCATTCCTTGTTTTTAATAATATTGGATAACAATCATATAAAGTTGCTTCCAATAAAACATTGGAATTTGTTGCTACAAAAAAATTTGGTTTGTAAATCTTAATTATACTATCAATACTTAAATTCGATACATTCAGAAGTTGATTGTTGTTTATATATCTTAAAAAATTAATGTTCTCTGATTGATTATTTTTAAGTTTTACTATGATTTCAATATCTTTATTTTTTAGTTTATCTAAATATTTAATAACAGACTTATAGTCCATCATGGAATCTGAAAAAAACAAAATTATTAATTTATTTGATAATTTATATTTTTTTATTCTCTTAAAATTTCTAAAATTATTAATTAAAATTTTTTTTTTATACTTAGGGTTAATCTTTAACAATTTACTCTTAAAATAATCTGTCCAAACAATATATTTGTCAAAGCACTCATATTTTAAGGAAACTCTAAATTTTGAGAATCTTGAGTGCATAAAGCCAACTGAGTAAATTTTAAGCTTTTTACATATAGATATAAAATGCTGCATTTCTCTATAATCATCAATCATTAAAAGTTTTTTAATTTTCAAAAACTTAAATAATTTAAAATATATCATTTGTTTTCTTAAATTGCATTTGTGAATAAATAGAAATTTTTTTTTTAAAGAAAATTCTTTTTCAAAAAAAAATAATCTTGAAAAATAAACTACACTTTGATGGAAGAATACATTTTTATATTTAAAAAATGCTTTAAGCGCGAATATAAAATTGCTTGATCGAATTATATTTAAATAGTTTTTTTGATTAATTTTTGAAACATACGTATTTGTTCTTGGATCATATAATTTTTCATTAAAAACTATAAAATAATTCACATTCTTTACCCCCATAATTTTTACTTTTAAGACTGACAAAAGGCTTAGTATCAACAAAATTAAATTTGTGGGAAACTCAAAAAAAAATTTTTGGTTTTTTTTAATTTTTTTACTTAAAATTAGCTCAAATAAATCTGATGCACTTTGATCATATTCTTTTGATTTAAATGATGTTTTTCTTAAATATTCAAATTTTTTTAATGCTATAGAAAACATAGTAAGTAAGTTAAATTTTTAAAAGTTTTTGATATCTATATCGTTTATTAAATAATAAATAACTTTATTAATGTTGTCGAAATTCTGAATTTCTTTAATTTTTAAATTTTTTGATTTTATAAAATTTACATATCTTGGTCGTTCAGATATTTTTTTTTTATCTTTAAAGACATAAAAATAAACTTTTTTTTGAAATTCAGACTTGTCAATTTTTGAAGGCAATTCAAGTTTTGTTGGTAAATTTAATTCTCTCAATACTTTTATTATTTCATACAAATTTTTTAAGATATCTCTCTTTTTTATAAATGAATTTGTCTCTAAATATGACATAACAATTTCAGAAATCATTCCCAATGATACAGCCTCTCCGTGTCTAAAATAATCTTTTTTAATCACTTCGTCACTAGCCATTTCATAAGCGTGTCCGAATGTGTGTCCAAAATTTAATAATAAACGATAATCATTTTCATAAATATCA
>CESP01031449.1_pt1 | contig 10696 bp, 8 predicted proteins | sample 531211 | NCBI WGS metagenome assembly CESP01 (sample SAMEA2622074, study PRJEB7988) | marine metagenome | biome: marine biome (ENVO:00000447); feature: surface water layer (ENVO:00002042); material: "saline water (ENVO:00002010), including plankton (ENVO:xxxxxxxx)" | depth 5 m | reverse complement strand
TTTAATTCTTTGACCAAACTCTTTGCTGGAAAAGGATATAATTGTTCAATCCTTAATAAAATTACATCATTAACTTTCAATTTTTCTCTTGCTACCAATAAATCAAAGTAAATTTTGCCTGAGCACAGTATAACTTTCCTTATTTTTTTATCTTCTTTCAGATTTATAAAGCCTTTTTGCTTAGTATCTTTTGCATGATCCCATAAAACTCTGTGAAATGAACTTTGTTTACTAAAATCTTCTAAATTAGAAACACAATATTTATTCCTTAAAAGAGACTTTGGGGTCATAATAACTAATGGTTTTCTAAAATCACGATGCATTTGTCTTCTCAAAGCATGAAAATAGTTTGCAGGTGTTGTGCAGTTCATTACTTGCAAATTATCGTTTGCACATAATTGAAGAAATCTCTCTAATCTAGCAGATGAATGTTCTGGTCCCTGACCTTCGTAGCCATGTGGTAATAACATTACTAATCCAGAAGCTCTTTTCCATTTTCTCTCTCCTGAAGCAATAAATTGGTCTATTATAACTTGAGCACCATTTGCAAAGTCACCAAACTGCGCTTCCCATATTGTAAGGGTATTAGGTTCTACCAAGCTGTATCCATATTCAAATCCTAAAACAGCTAGTTCTGATAAAAAACTATCAACTATTTCAAAATTTTTTTGATCATCTGTGATATTGTTTAAAGGAATATATCTAGAATTATCAATTTGATTTCTTAGAACAGAATGTCTTTGACTAAATGTGCCTCTGCCAGAGTCCTGTCCAACGAGCCTTACTGGATAACCTTCTACAAGTAAAGACCCAAACGCAAGGGACTCAGCGGTTGACCAATCAATGCCTTTTTCTTCTTGAATTGATTTTTTTCTGGCATCCATTATTTTTAGTATTGTTTTATGAATATTATTTTCAGATGAAAATGAATTAATCTTATCAGAAATATTTTTTAATACTTTTGGATCAGAACCAGTAAGACCTCTTTTATCTTTACCTCTTTCAGGCTTATATCTTGACCATGTTCCTTCAAACCATCTAATTTTAGGTTTATAATTTTTTGCATTTTTAAATTGATCATCTAATAAGTTTTTAAAATCTTTCACTTGCTGATCTAGTTCATCTTTAGAAAAAAGACCTTCATTTACAAGTCTTTCACCATATATTTTAATTGATGATGGATGAGATCTTATTTTTTTGTACATTAATGGTTGTGTAAAAGATGGTTCATCTCCTTCATTATGTCCAAATCTTCTGTAACAAATTAAATCTATAACAACATCACGGTTAAATTTTAATCTAAATTCTGTAGCCACTCTTGTGGCGTAAACAACAGCTTCTGGATCATCTCCGTTTACATGAATAATTGGCGCATCAACCATTTTGCCAACATCTGATGGATAAGGAGAAGATCTGGCAAACCTTGGGCTTGTTGTGAAACCGATCTGATTATTCACAATAATATGAATTGTGCCTCCTGTATTATGACCAGGTAATCCCGACATAGCAAAACACTCTGCGACAATTCCTTGGCCTGCAAAAGCTGCATCTCCATGAATTAAAATTGGTATTACTTTATTTCTTTCTTTGTCTTGATGGAAAAATTGTTTGGCTCTTGTTTGTCCAAGAACAACTGGATTAACTGCTTCTAAGTGAGAAGGGTTATCTGTTAGACTTACATGAACAGAGTTTCCGTCAAATTCTCTATCTGAAGATGCCCCTAAATGATATTTTACATCTCCTGCGCCATCTTCGGAACTACCATCTATTTCGCCTGCAAATTCATTAAAGATTCTTTTATAAGATTTTTGCAAAACATTTGCTAAAACATTTAATCTCCCTCTATGAGACATGCCAATTTTGACTTCTTTTATCTTAAATTGTCCACCAATCTTTATAATTTGTTCTAATGCTGGAATTAAACTTTCACCCCCATCTAATCCGAATCTCTTAGTACCAACATATTTTGTATTTAAAAATTTCTCAAAACCTTCTGCTTGGATTAACTTATTTAATATAGCTTGCTTCCCATTCTTTGTAAATTTTAAAGCATTATCGTCTTTTTCAACTCTATCTCTAAACCATTTTCTTTCTGTAGGATTTGAAATATGCATATACTCATAACCAATTGGTCCACAGTAAGTTTTCTTTAAAAATTTTAGTATTTCTTTAATGCTCGCACTTTTTTTATTAATAATCCCATTTAAAAAAATTTCTTTTTCATAGTCTTCTTTTTTAAATCCGTAGTATTCTGGATGTAGTTCATCCAGATATTCAGATTTCATCATTTCTAATGGATCAAGTTTAGAAAGTAAATGACCTCTTAATCTATAAGCTCTGATTAGAGCAACAGCACTGATAGAATTTTTATTTGAATTAGCAATGACTTGAAAATTGAATTTATTTGAATTCTCATCTAATTGTTCATTTTCTTGAGCTTTTTTCTTTATCTCTTCTAAATCAATATTTTTTGAAAATGGTTTCCATGAAGGACCATTAATTTCATTTACTATAACCTGCATATCATCATCAATGCTTGAAAAATACTCAATCCAACTCTCTGAGAGTGTAGAATCTTTGTTGATAAATTTTATGTACATTTCTTCAATAAACGCACTATTGGCTTTATTAAGAAAAGAAGTTTTTTTGTATTCCAGATTTTTTGGAGAACTCATTTTATAGTTAATATAATACTAGATTTTGTTTTCAATTGGACAATTTATTATACAAAGTTTTCCCAATATCAGAGGGTGAACTAGCAACCTCTATGCCACATTCTTCCATTTTTTTAATTTTATCCTCTGCTCCACCTTTACCCCCTGAAATTATAGCCCCTGCATGACCCATCCTTCTTCCTGGAGGAGCGGTTACTCCAGCAATAAAGCCTACCATTGGTTTTTTAATGTTATGATTTTTTACAAATTCTGCAGCTTCTTCTTCTGCAGATCCACCAATTTCACCTATCATCAATATAGATTTTGTTTCTTCATCTTTTAAAAATAAATCTAAACAATCAATAAAGTTTGTTCCATTAATTGGATCTCCTCCAATGCCTATACAAGTTGATTGGCCCAGGCCATTTTCTGTTGTTTGAGCTACTGCTTCATAAGTTAGTGTTCCTGATCTAGATACAATTCCTACTGAACCTTTTTTATGAATACTGCCTGGCATTATACCAATTTTACACTCATTTGGAGTAATTATGCCTGGACAATTAGGTCCAATTAATCTTGAACCTGAATTCATAAGTTTTTTTTTTACTCTAATCATATCAAGAACAGGGATACCCTCTGTAATACATACTATTAATTCAAGTTTTGCATCAATTGCTTCTATAATTGCAGAGGATGCGAATTTAGCAGGAACATAGATCATAGTCGCATTTGCTCCAGTGATATCTACAGCTTCCTTTACTGTATTAAATACAGGTCGTTCTAGGTGAGTTTGACCACCTTTCTTTGGTGTTACTCCACCAACTAAATTTGTCCCATACTTTATTGCTTGTTCAGAGTGGAATGTGCCATGAGCTCCCGTAAAGCCTTGACATATTACCTTGGTATTTTTATCAATTAGAACAGACATTTATTTGATTGCCTCAACAATTTTTTTTGCAGCGTCGGATAAATCAGATGCAGAAATTAACTTTAATCCTGAATTATCTAGAATTTTTTTTCCCTCAACAAAATTTGTTCCCGCAAGTCTTACAACAAGAGGAACATCTATTTTTATTTCTTTAGCAGCATCAACAACACCTTGGGCAAGAATATCACATCTCATAATTCCTCCAAAAATATTTATTAATATACCTTTAACATTTTTGTCAGATAAAATAATTTTAAATGCTGCAGCTACTTTTTCTTTTGAAGCCCCTCCACCAACATCTAAGAAATTAGCTGGTTCTTTTCCATATATTTTAATTATGTCCATAGTAGCCATAGCAAGACCTGCACCATTAACCATACACCCTATAGTACCATCCAGTTTAATATAAGCTAAGTCATGTTTGCTTGCTTCTATCTCAGTTTCATCTTCCTCATTTAGGTCTCTTAGCTTACTGATTTCTGGATTTCTAAAAAGAGAGTTGCTGTCAAAATTCATTTTTGCATCTAAGCAAATTAAATCTTTTTCTTTAGTCAAAATTAAAGGGTTTATTTCAACCATATTAGCATCTGTTTCAATGAATAATTTGTAAATCGATTTAATTAAAGTCACACCTTTCTGATACGTATTTTGATCTAAGTTAAAAATACTAATTATTTTTTTACAATTTTCATCTGATATGTCATCATCTAAATCAACTTTAGTAGTTAAAATTCTTTCAGGAGATTTGACTGCAACTTCTTCTATATCCATGCCTCCTTGATCACTTGATATAAAAGCTATCTTAGAACTAGCTCTGTCAACTAAACATGACAAGTAAAACTCTTTTTCAATATTTGATGAAGCTTCAACATATAGTCTCTTAACAATTCTTCCATTGGGTCCAGTTTGGTGAGTGATTAATTTTTTTCCTAATAAATTTCTTGCTTCTATCTCAAGACTTTTCATATCATCTACTATTTTGACACCACCTGCTTTTCCTCGACCTCCTGCATGGATTTGGGCTTTTAGAACATATTTTTCAGTATGTAATTCTCTCACTTTTTGAAGAAGTTCATCAACATTTAAAGCGAATACGCCATCAGGAACTTTTGCCCCATACTTTTTTAGAATATCCTTTGCTTGGTGTTCGTGAATATTCATTAACTAGTTATTTAAACTAGGATCAATTTTTAGTGCTGCATCCCATAATTTTTTGACAGCATCTACTGAGTTATGAAACTCAGACTTTTCTTTATCATCTAGTTCTATTTCTTCAATTTTTTCAATTCCGTTCTTTCCAACTATGACAGGCACTCCAGCATAAATATTGCTTATTCCATATTCTCCATCTAAATGAGCAGCACAAGGAAGAAGTTTTTTACTATCTTTTAAATAAGCTTCAGCCATCTCAACGCCCGATGCAGCAGGAGCATAAAATGCTGATCCCTTCTCCAAAAATTTAACTATTTCTGCACCACCGTCTCTGGTCCTTTGGTTAATACTTTCCAATTTATCTTTAGAAATTTTTCCATCTTTCACTAAATCTAATAATGGTTTGCCCGATACTTTTGTAAATCTTGGCAAAGGCACCATTGTATCTCCATGACCCCCCATAACCATAGCTTCAATTTCCTTAACAGGTACATTAAGCTCTAAAGATAAGAACAGCTTAAATCTTGATGTATCTAATATACCGGCCATTCCAACAACTTTATTAGGAGATAATCCTGAAAATTTTTGAAATGCCATTACCATGACATCTAAAGGATTTGTTATACAAATTACAAAAGCGTTTGGAGCATGAGTTTTTATTCCTTCGGCAACTTGTTTTATAATTTTCAGATTAATTCCTAGCAAATCATCCCTGCTCATACCAGGTTTTCTAGGAACTCCTGCTGTAATTATTATTACATCTGAATCTTTAATATCCTCATAATTATCAGTGCCTGAAAGTTTAACATTAAAGCCATCTACTGATGAAGATTGTGCTATATCAAGCGCTTTACCTTTTGCAATTCCACTTGCAACATCAAATAATACGATCTCATCAACAAGTTCTTTTAAACCTATTAAATGAGCCAATGTTCCACCAATCTGTCCTGCGCCAATTAAAGAAATTTTTTTCATTTTTTATTTCATTGTTGGCATTATAAATTCAGGATCTGATCTTAATCCTGATGGCCATCTAGATGTAATAGTTTTCAATTTAGTATAAAATCTTACTCCTTCAGGACCATGCATATGCTGATCTCCAAATAAAGATCTTTTCCACCCACCAAAACTATGAAAGGCAACAGGCACTGGAATTGGGATATTTATACCAACCATTCCCACCTTGATTTGATTTGCAAAAGTCCTGCCTGTGTCTCCATCTCTTGTGTAAATACTTGTGCCATTACCAAACTCGTGATCATTTATTAAATTTAGAGCCTCATCAAAATCTTTAGCTCTTACCACTGATAGAACAGGTCCGAATATCTCTTCTTTATAAATTCTCATATCTTTTTTTACGTTATCAAATAGACATCCACCAATATAATATCCATCCTCATATCCTTGAAGCTTGATGTTTCTTCCATCGACAACTAAGTTTGCACCTTCTTTTACACCTAAATCTATATATCCTCTTACTCTTTCTAGATGTTCTTTAGTAACTAGTGGTCCCATCTCTGAATTTTTATCCATTCCAGGACCAATTTTTAATGCTTCAACTTTTTTTGATAATTCACTAACTAATTTATCGCCAACGTTTCCAACTGCAACAGCCACTGACTGAGCCATACATCTTTCACCAGCAGATCCATAAGCTGCTCCCATCAAGCCATTAACAGCCTGGTCTAAATCACAATCAGGCATTACAACACAATGATTTTTTGCTCCTCCAAGTGCTTGAACCCTTTTTTCGTTCTTTGCTGCATTTTCATAGATATATTTAGCGATAGGAGTCGATCCTACGAAACTAACTGCAGATATATCTTTATGTTCCAAGATGGCATCAACAACTTCTTTATCACCATTAACCACATTTAATACTCCATCGGGTAATCCTGCTTCACTGAATAACTCTGCTAGTTTTAGTGGGCATGATGGATCTTTCTCAGAAGGTTTCAGTATAAATGTATTACCGCAAGCTATAGCCATCGGAAACATCCACATAGGTACCATTGCAGGAAAATTGAACGGAGTAATACCCGCACAAATACCTAATGGCTGTCTGGTAGACCAACTATCAATGTTTGTACCAACATTTTCAGTAAAATCACCTTTGAGCATTTGTGGAATTCCACAAGCAAATTCTACCACCTCTAAACCTCTTGTAAGTGAACCTTTGGCATCTTCATACACTTTGCCATGTTCTGAGACTATCATTTTTGCAATTAAGTCTGAATTTTTTTCAATTATTTCTTTGTATTTAAATATTATTCTAGCTCTTTGTATTGGAGTTACATTTGACCATGTTTCAAATGCTTTTTTTGCTTTTTGTACTGCTAAGTCTAAATCTTTTTTTGTACCTAATCTGACTTCAGACTCTTGTTTTCCTATCGCAGGATTAAATACTTTGCCTTTCCTGTCAGAATTTCCTGACATAATTTTACCGTCGATAAAATGCTCGATTAAATTCATGGGTGTATTTAAATAAGTAATTATGCGGTTGCAAGCATTTTTTTTATCTCAGCAATAGCTTTTGCTGGATTTAATCCTTTAGGACATGCACTTGTACAGTTTAAAATAGTATGACATCGATAAAGCTTAAGCTCATCAGCTACTTTTTGCAGTCTTTCTTTTTTATCTTCATCCCGACTATCCATTATCCATCTATAAGCTTGTAGTAAAACTGCTGGACCTAAATATTTGTCTCCATTCCACCAATAACTAGGACAAGAAGTTGAGCAGCAAGCGCACATGATACATTCATATGCTCCATCAAGTTTTGCTCTATCCTCTTGGGACTGATGTATTTCTGTAGTCTCGCTTTTTGAATTATTTTTTAACCAAGGTTCGATTGATTGATATTGTTTGTATAATCCACTTAAATCACCAATTAAATCTTTTTTCACTTTTAAGTGTGGTAGTGGATAAATATCTATGTCTCCTTTAATTTCAGCATGTGGCTTGGTACAGGCAAGACCATTTTTTCCACCCATATTCATTGCACATGATCCACAAACGCCATGAGCACACGATCTTCTGTAAGCTAATGTTGGATCAATTTCATTTTTAATTTTGTTTAGTATATCTAATACCTTTGATGGACAGTTATCCATGTCTACTTCATAAGTATCAAGTCTTGGATTTTCTCCGCTAGATGGGTCCCATCTATAAACGTTAACTTTTCTGATATTCTTTGATCCTGTCTTATCTTTAAAATATTTACCTTTATTAACTTTTGAGTTTTGAGGTAAACTTATTTGAACCATTAATAGACTCTTTCTTGAGGTGGAAAATATTGTACTTCGTTAGTCAGTGTTGAAGTATGAACATCTCTATATTCTATTTTAGTATTTTTACCATCACACCAAGAAAGTGTATGCTTCATAAACTTTTCGTCATTTCTTTTTGGATAATCTTCTCTAGCATGAGCTCCTCTGCTCTCTTTTCTGTGGTATGCAGAGTCAACTGTAGTTATTGCCTGTCTAATCAAGTTATCGAACTCTAAAGTTTCGACTAAATCAGTATTAAATACTAATGATTTGTCTTTTACTGAGATTGATTCCATTCCATCATATGTTTGTCTAATTTCGTCTACTCCTTCTTTCAGATTTTTCTCTGTTCTAAAGACTGCACATTTCGATTGCATGGTTTTTTGCATCGCAAGTCTAAGCTCTGCCGTACCATTATTGCCCTCTGAATGTCTTAATTTATCAAATCTTTCTAAACATTTTTCTGTTTCACTTTCACTAACTTCATCATGTGGTGTTCCTGGTTCTACTAGTTCCGCTGCTCTTTTTGCTGCAGCTCTCCCAAAAACTACTAGATCTATAAGAGAATTTGATCCCAATCTATTAGCTCCATGAACAGATACACAAGCAGCTTCACCTATTGCCATTAAACCAGGAACAGTCTTCTGCGAGCCGTTAACTGTTAAAACTTCAGCCTTATAATTTGTTGGAATACCACCCATATTGTAGTGAACAGTTGGAACAACTGGTATTGGTTCTTTTGTTACATCTACGTTCGCAAATAGTCTTGCAGCCTCAGTAATACCAGGCAGTCTACTTTCAATAACTTTTTTATCTAAATGACTCAAATATAAATGAACATGATCTTGGTCTTTACCTACACCTCTACCTTCATTAATTTCAATTGACATGGACCTACTTACGACGTCTCTTGAGGCAAGATCTTTTGCATTTGGAGCATACCTTTCCATAAACCTTTCCCCTTTTGAATTTACTAAATAGCCACCTTCACCTCTCACACCTTCAGAAATTAGTGTTCCGTGTCCATAAATTCCAGTAGGATGAAACTGAACAAATTCCATATCTTGAAGTGGCAAACCAGCTCTTAAGACCATTGCATTTCCATCACCAGTACATGTATGGGCTGATGTCGCTGAGTAATAAACTTTTCCATATCCTCCTGTTGCTATTATGGTTATATGGGATCTAAATCGGTGAATAGTTCCATCGTTTAAGTTCCAAGCTATTAAACCTTTACACTGACCATCTTTCATAATCAGATCTAGAGCAAAGTACTCGATAAAAAATTCTGTATTATGTTTTAATGCTTGTCCATATAAAGTGTGAAGAATGGCGTGACCTGTTCTGTCAGCAGCAGCACATGTTCTTTGAACTATGCCATTGCCATAATTTTTTGTCATACCACCAAATGGTCTTTGATAAATTTTTCCATCTTCTGTTCGACTAAATGGAACTCCGTATTTTTCGAGTTCTAAAACTGCCTTTGGAGCTTCTTTACATAAATATTCAATACTATCTTGATCACCAAGCCAGTCTGCTCCTTTCACTGTATCGTACATGTGCCAACGCCAATCATCTTCGCCCATATTTCCAAGGGCAGCTGAAATTCCACCTTGCGCAGCTGAAGTATGGCTTCTAGTTGGGAAAACTTTAGATATGCAAGCAGTTTTTAAACCTGCCTCGCTTAGACCAACAGCCGCTCTCAATCCAGAACCGCCAGCTCCAAGAACTACTACGTCATATTCATGATCTATAATTTTGTACGATTTCATAATGTTAGTTTAAATACCGCTATTATTGTAATTAAAGGAATTGTTATAGCAAAAAAATTTAATGCTTTGTTTGCGGCATTTTTGATTTTTTCGTCTTTTATATAGTCCTCAAATACCTCACTTATGCTTAAAGCTGAAAAAAAGTAGGAAAATATGAGAAATAAGCTTAATAAAAACTTAGAAGGCTGCGATGTTATAAAGGTTACTATGATTTGATAATCTTTATCATAGATTGAGACTAGATTTATAATGAACCAGATCATCAAAGGAATCAAGATCAATGAACTAACCTTTAAAAATAACCATTTCTTTGTAACTGACCTCATTAAAATAGATTTCTCCCAAATAAAAAAAGTATAATAGTTAATAAGAATGAACCAAATATAACAACCAAACCAGTAATTTTTGTTGCTTTTAGATCAAACCAAAAACCATAATCCATAATTAAATGTCTTAATTCACTTAAAATTTGGAAGCTAAATGACCATGTAATTCCAATAATCAAGAATTTTCCAAAAAAGGATTTAAGAAAAATTTTTAAAACTTCGTAATTAGTTTCACCTAACAAGAAAAACGTTATCCAAAAACAAATAAGAGTGATTGCAGCTATATTGATTATCCCTGTAATCCTATGAGATATCGAAACTAAAGACGAAATATGCCAGCTGTAAATTTGTATATGGGGTGATAAAGGATTATTATCCATTTCGTTTAGCTTTCATTAGGGTCTCAGCTATTTCAACAGAATTTAATGCAGCTCCTCTCAGTAAATTATCAGAAACAATCCACATATTTAAAGCATTCTTTTTTGTTTTATCTTCTCTAATTCTAGAAATAAATGTTTCATTGCTCCCAGTTGCTTCGATTGGTGTACTATATCCACCATCCTCTCTTTTATCTATTACCGTACAACCTTTGGCT
>CESP01011618.1_pt1 | contig 10724 bp, 10 predicted proteins | sample 531211 | NCBI WGS metagenome assembly CESP01 (sample SAMEA2622074, study PRJEB7988) | marine metagenome | biome: marine biome (ENVO:00000447); feature: surface water layer (ENVO:00002042); material: "saline water (ENVO:00002010), including plankton (ENVO:xxxxxxxx)" | depth 5 m | reverse complement strand
GATGTTACAGGGGATAACAGAATTACAATTAATATACCTAGTGTAAAGGAATATATACCTGGGACAAGTGTTATAAAATTTTTTGAAAATCCAGATAAACTCATAGGCATTATTTCATTATTTTTAATAAATTTTACATAAAAGAAAATACTGGAAAAAAGAAATATAAAAGGAGAAAAGTTTAATATTAATGTCGGTGATTTAATTAATGTTAAAATAAAAATTTTTAAAAAAAAATTTTCATTTATTTCTTTGTTTTTAAAGAAAATTATCTCTTCTATAAACGTTGAAAAAATAATTAAGGAAGAAAAAATAATTGTAAAAATTAAAAGTGAAAATGAAAATTCTTTAATTAAATAACGAATTAAAACTTTAGGTGTATACTTTTTCATTGAGACTCGCTTTTAATGAATTTTATAAATAAAAAGTTTATTGATAAAAAAAATATTATTAAAAAAAATGCGTATCCAAATGTGTAATTTAAGTTTTTTCCACTTATACCCAACAAAATTTGATTTAAAATTAATAACGCTATTGATAAAATATAAATAAATATCTTTAACTTCTTTAAATTAAATTTTTCGTCATTTGAATAGAGAGAAAAAGATATTAGACAAGTTATAATAATGATAAGAAAAGGTTTTAGTATTCTTGAATTAATTTCTTCTCTAATTTCTTGCTTTCTCTCGTTTGGTATACTTTTATTTGAAAGATTTTTAATTAGCCAATTAAAATTTCTTTCATTAAATTTTGGGTAGCTAGTATGTTTGAGTTGATATTTTGAAAAGTCAAAAACTGTACTGTTAAAATTAATAAAGTTTATTTTATTACCAGCAATTTCTTGAGTTGTCCCATTATATAATTCTAAAAAAGAATTATTACCATCCGACAATACTTTGCCAGTTTGAGCCGTAATTGATCTTAATTTATCATAAATAAATATACCCTTAAGATTTCCCTTTTGATCATTACTTTCAACATAAATTGTAAGACCAGATAATGGAGAATTAAAATTCTTTTCTTTTACTAATGCATTTAATAAAGTAAATTTAGATTTACCAAGAACCATCCTGCCTTGATAAGAGCTCCAAGGAGCTAAAAAATTTGACAAAACTATATTGAAAATCAATACTATTAAACCAATAAGTAATGATATTTTGTACATCGTTATCTTGCTTACACCTGACAACCAATAAATATCTATTTCTTTTTCATTTTGTAATTTTGTATATAAAAAAAACAAAGTAATTATAAAACTTAATAATAAAGTATTATCTAGAATTTTAGGATAGTTAAAAAGTAAATATTTCATATAGGTTTGAATTGGATTTCCAAATTCTGTTATTAACTCAAGCAACCGGGCAGCTTGGGTGAACCAAATTAAAAGCGAAAATGATAAAGATATAATCAGAAAAAGTTTAAAAAATTCTTTAAAAAAATATTGGAATATCTTGTTTTTAACCATTTAATGTGTATTAACCTTTTTATTTATAATGTTTAGTATTTCAACAAAATATAGTCAAAACTATGATTTTATAGCTATCTTGTCTGGTAAAAAATCAAATTTTAAAATTATCAGCAGTATTATTGATTCAAAAAATGCAAATTTACTTAAAGATAAAGCAATAAAAAATAAGAAGCAATTCACATTTATTTCAAAAATTGAAAATTCAAAATTTAAAAATTTTTATTTTTTTAATATATGTGACAAAGAAAATGATTACGATTATCAGGATATTGGCGGGCAAATCATTAGTGAAGCGTTAGCATTAAAAAAAGAAAAAGTTGATATTATAATAGATACATTGCCACAAAATTTACAAAAACCAAAAATTATAAATAATATACTCGTTGGTATTTTATCTAAATCTTATGTATTTAATGATTACAAATTAGATAAAAAAAATTTTAAAAAAATTGTAAAAATAAACCTCGTCACCAAGCATAAATCTTTAGTAAATAGTTGTATTAAGTATGCATCTAATGTTGACACCGGAGTGTCTCAAACAAGAGACTTAGTTACTATGCCACCAAATATATTAAATCCTTTTAAATTTACAAAAGAAATTAAAAAACTTTCAAGATATGGTTTAAAAATCGAAATACTAGATCAAAATAAACTTAGAAAAATTGGAATGAATGCATTGCTAGGTGTTGGCCAAGGAAGTTCAAATAATAGTTATGTAGCAATAATGAAATGGAATGGAGGGGCATCAGGCTCTAAACCTTTAGGATTTGTTGGAAAAGGAGTTTGCTTTGATACTGGTGGGATCTCTTTAAAGCCTGCAAGATTTATGGAAGAAATGAAATATGATATGGCTGGAGCTGGTACGGTTGTTGGGTTGATGAAAACACTTGCTAGCAGAAAAGCTAAAGCTAATGTTGTTGGCATAGTTGGGCTTGTTGAAAACATGCCTGATGGAAATGCTCAAAGACCAGGAGACGTTGTTAAATCCCTAAGTGGGAAAACAATTGAAATTTTTAACACAGATGCAGAGGGAAGGTTAGTGCTTGCAGATTTATTAACTTATACTGAGAATAGGTTTAATCCAAAATTTATAATTAATTTAGCGACTTTGACTGGAGCAATAATAGTTTCTTTGGGTAATGAGTATGCTGGTCTTTTTTCTAATAATGATCAATTAGCTGAAAGGATTAGTAATTGCAGTTATAAAGATAACGAAAAAGCTTGGAGATTACCTTTAAATAAAAACTTTGATATGTTGATTGACTCTCAAATAGCAGATGTTCAAAACATAAATTACTCAGGTGGAGCTGGATCAATCACTGCTGCTCAATTTTTACAAAGATTTGTACTTAATAAAACTCCTTGGGCTCATCTCGATATTGCAGGGATGGCATGGACTAAAAAAAGCACTAAAACTATTCCTCCAGGAGCAACAGGTTATGGAGTCAAACTTTTAAATAGACTGGTTAAAGAATATTATGAGTGAGGAAACTCTATCGTTAATCAAGCCAGATGCTGTTCAAAGAAATTTAATTGGTAAAATTATTCAGGTTTTTGAGGACAATGATTTAATCATTGAAAAAATGAAAAAAATTCATATTAATTTTGATTTTGCAAAAAAGTTTTATTCAATTCATGCTGACAAACCATTCTTCAAAGATCTATGCAGTTATATTAGCTCTGGACCATTGGTAGCTATAGTTCTTAAAGGTCAAAATGCAATTCAAAAAAACCGAGAGTTAATGGGTGCAACTAATCCAAAAGATGCAAAACAGGGAACCATTAGAAATCTTTATGCAATATCTATTGATAAAAATTCAGTGCATGGGTCGGACTCATTAGAAACTGCAAAAGTTGAAATAGATTTATTTTTTAACAATTAAAGAATATTATTTAAAGCTTCAGGATAAAATTTATGTTCGAGTATCAATATTTTTTTTTCAAGTTTTTCTGCAGTATCAGACTTCAATATTTTTATTTTTTTTTGTAAAATTATTTTCCCAGAGTCTAATTTATCATTTACGTAATGAATAGTACAACCAGAATATTTATGTTTTGCTTTAATGGCTCTTTCATGCGTATGAAGACCTTTCAATTTAGGTAGTAGTGAAGGATGGATATTAATTATGGGTATTTTTACTTTTTTTAAAAAATTTGAGGAAAGTATTTTCATAAATCCTGCTAAGCATATAATGTCAATTTTATATTTTTTTATTAATTTTAAAGAATTTTTTTCAAAGATTGAAAATTTTTTGTCAATTGTAAAATTGTCGATTTTATTAATTTTTGCAATATTTAATCCTTTAGCATCTAATTTGTTTGAAAGGACTAAAGAAATTTTATATTTACTTTTTCTCGATTTTGAATTTTTGATCAAGCTTTTTAAATTTGAACCACGTCCAGAAATAAAAACAGCGACCTTTTTTTTAAAATTTGATTTTACCATTAAATAAAATTTTCTTACTTTTATGAAAAATAATTTTCCCTATTGGATATGGTTTATATTTTTTAGGAAAAAATTTTTGTACTTTTTTTAAGTTTTTTTTGTTTATTATTAAGCAAAAACCTACACCGCAATTAAATGTTTTTAACATTTCACTGTCTGAAATATCATTTTTTTTTAGAAATTTAAAAATACTTAAAGTTTTAATTTCGTTTAGATTTATTTCAGCAGCTATGTTTTTTGGTAAAATTCTAGGTAAATTCTCTGTTATTCCACCACCCGTAATATTACAACATGCTTTTAATAAATTTTTTGAATGAATCTTTAAAATTTCATTTACATATATTTTTGTTGGTACAAGTAATTTTCTTAAAAAACTAATTTCTTTAATTTTTTTTATTTTTAAAATATGTCTAACAAGGGAGAAACCATTAGAATGCAAACCTGAAGAGGGTACTGCTAAGATTAAATCATTTTTTTTAACTTTTTTTCCATTCAAAACTTTTGTTTTATCAACAATACCTACTGCGAAACCTGCAATGTCAAATTTATTTTTTTCGTAAATACCTGGCATTTCAGCTGTTTCACCGCCAGCAAGAAAACAACCTGAAACTTTACAGCCCTTTGCAATACCATTTAATATTTTTTTATATTTGTGAGGTATAACTTTTCCCACAGCAATATAGTCTAAAAAAAATAATGGTTTTGCTCCTTGAACAATCAAGTCATTCACGCACATTGCGACCAAATCAATACCAATAGTGTCATATTTTTTTAATATATTAGCTATTTCTAATTTAGTACCAACACCGTCAGTAGATGAAACTAATAATGGGTTTTTAATATTGTATGGTTTGATATCAAATATAGAGCCAAATCCACCAATATTGTCAAAACCGGACAAAGACGATCCTTTAATTTTTGTTTTATTAGATATGTTTGATATATGTTTTATTAGATTATTTGTAGACAATGTATCTACACCACTTTTTTTATATGTTAATTTCTTATGCATTATACTAATAGATTTTTAATATTGATAACCTTAATATTATTTTGCTTTAAGGCAAACTCTAGTATTTTTATTGTTGATAATTATTCTTATTTAACCACTGTAAATAAAATAAAGCAAAATAGAAGCAAAATAATAGAGGAAATTAAAAAAAAATCACTAAATGATTTTTTGAAATCAATCACTATAAAATCAGATTATAAAAATATTGGGAATATTAAAAATTATCAAGAATTTCTTAAATCTTTCATTGTAAAAAATGAATTCAAGAAAAAAAAAAATTATGAAATAATTTGTAAAATAGAATTTAATCAGTTTAAAATTAACAATTTATTAAAGATGAAAAATATTAAATATATTAATTTATTTAGCAATCCTATTTTAATAGTAATAGTTGATAAGAAGGAAAATAAATTAGACTTGTGGTCTAACGAACGTTACGAAATAAACTGGATTAAAAATTTTAATAATTTGTTAAATACTTTTACTTTAAATGGTGATATTAAAGATATTAATTTTTTAAAACAAATTGAAAGTGAAAATTATCAATTTTCTAAATTTAACAAGTTAACAGAAAATTACGGTGTTAGTGATTTTATTTTTATAATATTTGATTATGATACGAATAATGAAAAAGAAAATGTTTTTGTCAAATATAAATTTAATAATTTAAAATTTTCAAAAAAATTTAAGCTAAAAACGTTAAATAATAATGAAATTACTAATTTTACGAAAAAATTAGTTATTAAATTAAATAATTCGTGGAAAGAAATTCAGATTCTCGCCCCTGTAAAAAATAACTCAGTAATTTTTAATTATAAATTGAAAAATCTTTCAGATTACGTAGAGAGTCAAGATATTCTGAAAAATAATAATATGATTATTTCATTTGAAGATATTGAAGTCACCAAAACTAAATATAAAGGAAAAATTTCATTCTTAGGCACATTGGAGAACTTAAACGAAAGTTTGAGCAATTCAGGTTTTTTATTTAAAAAAAAAAATAATGGGTTGCTCTTAAAAAGAAATGACTGAACAACAGATTTTTAATTTTAATTTCAATCCTTCTTATTCAAAGCAAAATTTGATTGAGGATATTTCAAATAAAGATGTTTTAAATTTCCTAAAAAAATTCCCAGACTGGGATAATAAATTGGTAAATTTATTCGGAGATAGAAAATCTGGTAAAACGTTTATTTTAAAAATATTTAATAGTAAAAATAATTTTTTATACATTAATAATTCGATAGATTTTAATAAAAATTTTGATAATTTTTTTTCAGTTGATAGATTGATATTGGATGATATTAAAGTTGAAGAAAAAAAATTATTTTCTCTGTTAAATAATTTTATTTTACATAAAAAGTTTATGATTATTTCTTCTAAGCTACCACTTACAAATTTAAATTTTAAGTTGAACGATTTGAATTCAAGATTAAAAGAATTTTATTTAATTGAAATAAAAAATCCAAGTGACAAATTAATATATTCTTTAGTTTTAAAGTATTTTTCTGATAATCAAGTTGTTATAAAAAAAACACTAATCGATCATATAGTTAAAAAAATTGATAGATCATATCCGAGAATTAGCGATTTTTTAGCGCAATTAAACAACTCAAGCATTATTAAAAAAAAGAAAATTGATTATAAACTTATAAACGACGTACTTAATGAACTGATTTAAATTCTTTGATTACAAATTTTTTTTTACCCTTAGTGATTTCTTCAAATACTTTGTAAAAAATTTTATCTCTCCAACTTGAGTTTTTTCTTATAATTTTATAATCATATAAATCATATTTAGATGCAATTAAGTTTGAATCTATTAAGTATTTTTTGGATACTAAATATTTAAAAAACTCTAAACATTTAATTTCTATTTCATTATATTTTCTGTTATTAGTAATCTTGAAAATTTTATTTAACAGGTTTATTAAAATTTTTATCTCTTTTTTTTCAAAAAATTTATTTTTTTTTAAACTAAAAAGTTTTTTACTTTTTATCATCGCAATAATATCATCATCACTAATAATCCAGTTTTTGGGTAAGTTTTTTTCCATTCCTTTTTTATCTCTTAACTTTATCAATTTTAGGAAATTAATATTTTTACATATTTGTTGGCCAAGTTTTTTTTTAAATTTTGAATTAATGCCATCTTTTTTTTTTATTTTTTTTATTAGAAGATTAAATTCTTCATTAATAAAATTAATTTTTTTTTGTTTTTTTAATAATTTTATTTGTAAATAATAAATTTTTTTTAAATAGATAACATCTTTTTGAAGATAACTAATTTGTGATTTAGTTAATGGACGTTTCAACCAATCTTTATTTTGATTAGTTTTGTCTATATTTTTATTAAAAAATTTTCTTACTAAATTCGCATAGGAAATATTTTTATCAAAACCTAAGAACCCACTTGCTATTTGTGTATCAAAAAAAGGTTCAATATTAATTTTTAAATTTAAAAATATTTCTATATCTTGATTACCGCCATGAAGAATTTTTAATTTGCTATTTGATTTAAAGACTTCTCTTAAAAAATTAATTTGATATGGATATTTTAATATATCAAATATAAATATTTTTTTACCATCAGAAATTGTTATTATTGATAATTTTGAATAATATGTTTTTTTTCTCTCAAATTCAGTATCAACACATATAAACTTTTTTTTATTGAAGTATTTTTTGAATAAAATTAATTTTTTTTGATTATTTACTATCATTATATTGTCTTGTTTTTTAGTTTTTTATATATATTAGTTTTTGTCTTAAATGATAACTTATAGAACTCATACATGTGGAGAATTAAACAAATCTCATAAAAATGAGAAAGTAATACTTTCTGGCTGGATACATAAAAAGAGGGATCATGGTAATTTATTATTTATTGATTTAAGGGATAACTACGGAATTAGCCAATGTGTAATAGACAAAAAACACAATAATTTTGATCGAATTGAAAAAATTTCGCTTGAGACAGTAGTTAAAATTAATGGTTTCGTTTTGGAAAGATCAAAAGAGACAATAAATTCAGAACTTATTACAGGAGAAATTGAAATATCTATCAATGAATTAGAAATATTAGGTAAAGCCAAAGAGCTCCCACTACCAGTGTTCTTGGATGAGGATTATTCTGAGGATATTCGATTAAAATATCGATTCCTAGATCTGAGAAGAAAAAAAATACATAAAAATATTATTTTAAGATCAGAAGTTATTTCTTTCATAAGAGAGGAAATGAAGAAATATGGATTTTTAGAATTTCAAACTCCGATATTAACATCATCAAGTCCAGAGGGTGCTAGAGATTTTTTAGTGCCAAGTAGATTAAGTCCTGGCAAATTTTATGCACTTCCACAAGCACCACAACAGTTTAAACAATTAATTATGGTTGCTGGCTTTGATAAATACTTTCAAATTGCACCATGTTTTAGAGATGAGGATGCGAGATCTGACCGCAGTCCAGGTGAGTTTTATCAGTTAGATATAGAAATGTCTTTTGTAAATCAAGAACAAATTTTTGAAATTCTGGAAAAATTATTTTTTAATTTATTTACAAAGTTTTCTAATAAAAAAATAAAAAATAAAGTTTTCCCAAGGATTAGTTATGATGACTCAATGTTAAAATATGGATCTGATAAGCCCGATTTAAGAAATCCTTTGATAATTTCAGATGTTAGTAATATTTTTTTTAGAGATGACGTAAAATTTGAAATATTTAAGAAATTAGTTTCTAATGGTAAAATAGTAAGATGCATTGTAACTAAACAAACAGTTGACAAACCCAGAAGTTTTTTTGACAATATAGATAAATGGGCTAAAAGTGAAGGAGCATCTGGATTAGCCTATTTTTCTTTTGAAAAAAATAATGGAAAAATTTCTGGAAAAGGAACAGTTGGAAAATTATTCTCTGATGACTCACTTAAAGAATTAATGAAAATGACAGGAGCTGAAATAGGTGATAGCATTTTTTTTGCTTGTGGATCAAAACAAGAAGTAGAAAAAATATTATCTTTAGCTAGAACAAAAATTGCGGTTGAATTAAACATTATTAATAAAAACGAATATTCCTTTTGTTGGATAATAGATTATCCAATGTATGAAATTGATGAAAAAACTAATAAAATTTCTTTTAGTCATAACCCATTTTCTATGCCCCAAGGAAATATTGATAATTTAGATTTAAAAAATCCACTTAATATAAAAGCATATCAGTATGATATTGTATGTAATGGTGTTGAACTATCATCTGGAGCAATTCGTAATCATAGACCAGATTTAATGTATAAGCTTTTTTCAGTAGTAGGTTACTCGAAAGAGGAAGTCGATAAAAATTTTTCAAGCATGATAAATGCTTTTAGTTATGGAGCACCACCACACGGTGGTATAGCTCCGGGCATTGATAGGATTGTAATGTTACTAGCAGAAGAAAAAAATATAAGAGAAGTTACCATGTTCCCCATGAATCAAAATGCAGAAGATTTAATGATGAATGCTCCTTCAGAAGTTAAAGATAATCAATTAAAAGATTTAAATATTAAATTAATAAAAAAAAATTAAGATTTTTTACTTTTAATGTTTAATCTTACATTTGTTAAATCTACAAGTTTTTCTTTATATTGATTCCTAACAAAGCCTTTGCTTGTAACATTTTTAAGAACATCTAAAAATTTAGCCTCTTCAGGACTAGATGCCTCAGATATATCAACTTTTTTAATAGATGGAGTATGAGCTAAATCTTCTCTTCCGAGATATGAAATTGCAAGCTCTCTAAAAATATAATCCAAGATAGATGTTGCACTTAAAATTCTATCATTACCGTTTACTTTTCCAGATGGTTCGAATTTTGTGTCTATAAATGCATCAACATACTCTTCAAGTGGAACACCATATTGTAACCCAAGGGATATAGCTATTGCAAAATTATTCATCATTGATTTAACAAGTTCTCCTTCTTTATTAGTATCAATGAAAATTTCCCCAATTTTACCTTCCTCGTATTCACCAATATGCAAGTAGACTTTATTTTCTCCTATCGTAGCTTTTTGAATGTATGCTTTTCTTCGATCAGGCATTCTTCGTCTAAAATTAAAATTTTTGTCATCGAGGTTTTTATTTTCATTATCTCTTTTTTCTGATACCTCGCATACACTATTTTGAATTAAACTTTTCAAATCTTCACTTTGATCTAAACTTGACTTATTTTTTACGTCTCCAATTGCTTTTGTTTTTCTTTTGTTAAATTTTACGTCAATAATTTCAAATTTCCCATCATCTCGTTTATCCAGATCTTTAAGAGATTCATTACTAATTTCATTTAATGTATGACTGATTTTAAATAGACATGTATAAAAACTTTCTGATACAAATTTACTCATAATTTTCCTTAAGAATTATTAATAATAAAATAGTTTTCTAAGTGACTCTTTGCTATAAGTCCATTTAAAAAAAAACAACTATTAATTGTGTTAATGAATTTTTTTAAACTAATTTTTTCATGGTGGAACGGTCAAACATTAGGGACATTTTTGCATACTTTTTTTTTTGGAAAAAATGTTGGCAAAGATCAATTTGGTAACCAATATTATCGCAATAAAAATGACTCAAAAAGATGGGTAATATATAACGGCATAACTGATGCATCATCAATTCCCCCTGAATGGCATTCATGGTTGCACAAAATAATCAAAACAACACCTAATAAACTTAAATTTAATAATTTTAGTTGGCAAAAAAAACATCAAAAAAATTTAACTGGTACAAAAAAGGCTTATATTCCAAGTCATGAAAAAAAACTC
>CESP01165269.1_pt1 | contig 10729 bp, 8 predicted proteins | sample 531211 | NCBI WGS metagenome assembly CESP01 (sample SAMEA2622074, study PRJEB7988) | marine metagenome | biome: marine biome (ENVO:00000447); feature: surface water layer (ENVO:00002042); material: "saline water (ENVO:00002010), including plankton (ENVO:xxxxxxxx)" | depth 5 m | reverse complement strand
TAAAAAAAATAAATTGTCCAATTACTCTTTTACAAGGTGAGATTGGCTCTACAACACAAGAGCCAGGTATTAGATTGCTTAAAAAACAAGATCCAAATGGAACATTCAAAACAATAAAGAATTCCTCTCATTTTTTACCAATGGAATATCCAGAAATATTGCAAAAAGAAATAAAAAAAATAAAAAATAGAGTCTAAGTATTATCAAATTTTTCGAATTTATTTCTTAATCTAAAGTTATTGAGCTAGAATTATTTTTAGGAGAATATTATGGATGAGGAAAATAGCTCAATAAATAATAAAAATAATATAATTATAGAGAATAACTCTTTGAATGAAATTTTAAAAATTAATCAAAAAGCTGGGAGTGAGGTAAAAATTTCAGAAAAAATTATCGAAATAGATTTACCTCAGACAAATAAAGAAATTTTAATTAGCAATACAAATAAAAATAATAATACACCAAAAGATATTAATTTTATTGATGCATTAAACGGTCTGATAGTTCTTATTCTAATTTGCATGATTGCTTTGGGCTTGTCAGAAAGGTTCAGAAAGTTTTAAACTCTTAGAACACACTTACCATTATTTATAACCATAACATTTCTATCTTTAACCCAAGATCTAAATGAAATTTGTTTATCATCAACCCAAATTTCAGTTGAAATTTTTTCACCTGGAAAGACTGGTGATGAAAATCTAACATCAAGTTGTTCTATTAATGAACTGTCATAATTACAAACATCTTGAATGATTGATTTGCATGCAGTTCCGTAAGAGCATAATCCATGGAGTATTGGTTTTGGAAAACCTGCAGCTTCCGCCACATCTGGATCTGAATGAAGAGGATTTCTATCACCTGATAATCTATATAAAAGAGCTTGATCGGGCGCTGTACTTAACTCGCTTATAATGTCTGGATCCCTATTTGGAATAGCATGTGGTTTAGGTCCGCCCTTTTTTGGTCCACCAAAGCCACCATCACCCCTAGCAAAAGTTGTTCCTCCTAATGTACACAAAAGATTCCCAGTTTGCTTATCCTTAATATCTACTTCGGTAATTAATAAAGCACCTTTATCTTCACCTTTGTCAATAACATCAGTTACTTTAGAGTCTACCAAAATATTTGCTGCAACAGGAAGTGGTTGATGAATTTTTAGTCTTTGTTCGCCATGTACCACCATAAGATAATTGATACCACTATCTCGCATATGACCTGCACCCCAGGCAATAACCGTGGCCATTGAAGGTATAGTTTTTAAATTTTTTTCATAAACAAAATCTAATTCTTTTCTATTTAGAGGATCTCTTCCAAAACCAATTCCAAGAGCATAAAGCATTGTATCGTTATCAGTATATGAGTATTCAACATCACTGGTTTTCATCGATATAATTTTATCATAATCAATTGTCATAATTTTCTCCTAATAAAACATACAAAAACATGCTAGAAATTAACTATCAAGATAGTATGTTATAATTTTTAGAAAAAGGAATTAAAAATGTCACTTAAAGATGAAAAATTTGAATGTTTTAAGATAAATATTCAAGATAAAATTGCACATATAATACTTAACAGACCAGAAAAAATGAACAGTCTGCCAATATCTTTTTGGTCAGATTTACCAAGAATTATTAATGAAATCGATCATGATGCCTTAGCGAGAGTAATTGTTATTTCATCCACTGGTAAACACTTTAGTGCTGGAATGGATTTATCAGTATTTAGTGATGCAGAAAATGCTCGAAACGAGGAGAGTCCAAAAACTGACCCAGGAAGGAAAAAAGGTAGTTTTTACAAGGGCCTTCTTAAACTTCAAGAAACATTTAATTGTATTGATAACTCAAGAGTCCCTGTACTTATGGCTATACAGGGTGGCTGCATTGGTGGAGCAGTAGATTTTGCTTCAGCATGTGATATGAGATATTGCACTGAGGATGCCTTTTTCTGTATCCAAGAAATTAATATTGGTATGACTGCAGATGTTGGAACTTTCCCAAGACTTCCTTACTTATTGCCAATGGGTTTAGTAAAGGAACTTGCATTCACAGGTAGAAGAATGTTCTCAAATGAGGCCAAAGATTGCGGATTAGTGAATAATATTTTCTCAAACTATGATGACATGATGATAGAAGTAATGAAGATAGCAAAGGAAATTGCAAAAAAATCTCCTCTTGCTGTTTGGGGTTCAAAAGAAGCCATTAATTACACTCGCGGCAGAACAATTGAAGAAGGTCTTAATCAAATAGCGATGTGGCAAACAGGTATGTATAATCCTCATGTAGACATGAAGGAGGCTCTAGGCGCCCAATTAGAAAAAAAAGACCCTGAGTTTGAGGATCTATATCCTATTAAAAAAGGTTTTGGATTACTTTGATTAAAAAAATCTTTGGTGTGCAAATATAAAATTTAATTCAATATTATTTGTTTTAATATGAGCTTTATCCCTTATTAAGTTCAAATTAATATAATATTTTTTATTTTCATTTTGAAATGACCATGATGTTTCTAAATTTATTTCGCGTCCAGAGGGCTTTATAGGTAAATTTACTGACTTAAAATTTATTGACCCACTTGGGTCTCTTCCTTCTGGAAAATAAAAAGATATTTGAGTATTCTCAATTCTGGGGTCTTGTTTTATTCTAAATGATAACAAATCATTTTTTTTAAAAAAAGATTTTTTTATTAGAGCAATGTCAAAACTAAACTCTTCTAAGTCTGAAATATTTCTTATAAATTTATCTGAACTAATATTGGAAATATCAGCATGATTTAAACTACCAATAAAACCCCAGTCATTTACAAAAGCTGATTTAAAAGAAATTGATGAAAAAAAACTTTTCGAATCTTCAATTATGTCAAAAGCACCATTAAAACTATTATCAAAGAGTCCATTATTAGTTTCTAAGAGACCTATAGTATAACCAAGCATAACTTTTGATAAAATATTGTTCCTGAGCGTCAGGTAAAAACCTTTACTCTCATTCTTATTTTTATCAAAATAAAAATTTGGTTTTAAAAACCAATCCTCATCCCTCTTAAAGCCTGAAAAAATATTTAGATCAAAATATAATGTATTTAATTTATTAGAAAAACCAAGACTGTAACCCTCTTCTACTAAATTTAGCCATGGATTTGTCAAAGCCTCTTTATCATAAAAGCTTTTATAAATTAGCAATTCTTCAGAAGTATCTAGAAAATTTGTTGATGGGTTTTTTCCGTATGAAAATGAAAATGAGGAATTTTTTTTATGAAAATTTATTTCAGCAAAGTCAATTTTATTCGTCTCAACTCCGGTTGAGGTTAGGAATCTTTTCCATGAAGAATAATATTCAAAACCATTTGAAGAGATGTAACCATATTTTTTTTCTTTAAAATTAAATAATCTCTTCATTGTGTTTGAAGATGGAATAATATTTTTTACAAGAGAGGTAGCCGGTATTGAAAAAGGAGCTCCTAGTGCATCAAAAACTGATAATCTAGTTTCATCTAAACTATTTTTCAGGGCATCACCAAAAGACTTTGATGTAGATACATATGAACTAAAAGTTGGTATGATATCTGAATAAATATTTGGTCCAGAATAGAAAAGAGTTGAGCCAACTGGAGAAGATGCCGTTTTTAAGTCTAATAATCCTTGCCCATAAATTTCCTTATCAGAATATTTTCCTTCTTTATTTGCAGTATTAAATAAACGTTCTAAAATTTGAACGCTAGATAAATTATCATTGAAGAGTTCTTTTAAAACAGCTATTGCACCAGTTACATGAGGCGCAGAAAAGGATGTTCCTGATCCTAATAAATATGCTTCAGAAGGATGATCTTCCAAATAATTTAAAACATTTTCATTAAAATTATTTTTCTCTTTATCTGATAATGAATTAAATAAGTTATTAGGGATTGCTAATGGCACTTTAACGCCAGGGGCGGCAATACAAAAATCTTTTGCAACACCGCATCGATTAGAAAAATCAGCGATATCACCCTCTTGATCAACAGCAACAACAGCAACATTATTCTTAGTTAGCTCAGGAAAATAATAACCTAAACCAGCTAAAATTCCTGGATCTGTGGCATCCACCTTCCCTCCTTCGGTATCTCTTATTCCATTATAATTCCCAGCTGACCAAACAAAAATTGTTTCCTGTTCGCTTGCAAAAGTATTAATTAATTTTGGAAATGTATTTTGAAGAGTCTCTTTTGAATAATCAGTTATTTGACCAGTAAATCCAAAACTATTATTAATAACGTCAGATTTCGATGATAGTTCTTTATAGAATTTTGACTCTTGTTCATCATAACGCTCCCAGCTAAAAGCAGGTATATCAATTGGCTCATACTCACCATCTGAAGGTGGAGATCCTAATTCTATAGCTATAAATAATATCTGGGCATTATAGGCAACGCCATGCATATTTCTATCAACAGGTTCATCATCCTTTCTTCCAGCAATTATTGAGCTTGTAGCAGTGCCATGAAATTTTTCTAAAGCAGTCGGTTCTCTATTTCCACTATATGTCAGAACACTATCAGGATGAAGAATATTTTCTCTTAAAAATTCATGATGCCCCCAATCTAAAGCTTCGTCGACTACACCAATAACAACCCCCTTTCCCGATGCACCATATGAATAAGCGTCTGATGCATTTATAAATTTTAAGCCCCATTGATTTTTATATTCAGGCGTTTCAAAACTTTCTTTCGGAATAAAAATATCAGTATTTGGGTCAAGAGTTTCAGATAAGTTTTCCTCCTCCGCTGGCAAGGCTGATAATTGATCAGGAGTACCTTTTCCTCCACCTCCACAATTATTAAGTAATATTATAATTAAAAAAAGGGAGAGAAATTTATAAAATATATTAAGAAACATTTTAGCAGTTGTTAGTCCACACACTTGAAGATGATACAATAATATTACTATCTATTATTATGTAAGTCTTAATAAATATTGTATCTTTACTCTTTTTTTCAATGGACGATTGTACATTAAAATTATTAATTACAAAATTTCCGTCTAAGTTACACAGATCAATATTTATAGTTAGTAATTTTGGTATAACACCAAATTCCTTAGTTGCTAATGCTTCTTTATTGTCTAGAATAATTTGATAGTAATTATGTTTTGTATGATGATTTGACAAAAAAACTCCTTATAATTATGACTTAATTTAATTTTTATAAATAAAAAAGAAAAATATAATAAATTTGAACAACAAAGTTAATTCTATAGTTTAATTATTAAATTAGATATTTAATTAACCTAACTTAATAGGAGCTAATAATGACAAGAGAAGCAGTGATAGTCTCAACGGCAAGAACAGGCCTCGCGAAATCTGGACGAGGTGGTTTTAATATAACTCATGGTGCCGCAATGGCCGGACATGCTGTTAAGCATTCAATTGAAAGAGCTAAATTAGACCCAAATGAGATTGAAGATGTGATTATGGGGTGTGGTACTCCTGAAGGGGCAACAGGACAAAATGTTGGAAGACTGGCAGCAATTTGGGCAGGATGTCCAGTAACAACATCTGGTGTTACGGTAAATAGGTTTTGTTCTTCAGGTTTACAAACTATAGCAATGGCTGCTGGGAGAGTTGTGAACGAAGGTGCTAGCGCTGTTGTTGGAGCAGGTGTTGAGTCTATCTCTCTAGTACCAATGCAAGGTATCAATTTCAATAATATAACAGAAGAGAGACTAATGGAAAGTTATCCAGCGTTATGGATGCCTATGATTGAGACTGCAGACATTGTTGCAAAAAGATACAATATTTCTCGTAAAGCACAAGATGAATATTCTCTTCAAAGTCAACAAAGAACAGCTGCTGCTCAAGAGGCAGACTTATATAAAGAAGAGATAGTTGCAATGGATACAAAAATGAAAGTTGTTGATAAAGAAAGTGGAGAAGAAAGTGTTGTCGATTATACGGTCGATAAAGATGAATGTAATAGACCTTCAACAACTTTAGAAGGACTTTCCCAGCTAAAGCCTGTTCGTGGTGATGAACATTTCATTACTGCTGGGAATGCCTCTCAGCTATCGGATGGGGCTGCCTCTGTTGTGGTTATGGACTCAAAACTTGCAGAGCAAAAAGGTCTTGAACCTCTTGGAGCTTTTAGAGGTTTTGCTGTTGCTGGTTGTGAACCAGATGAAATGGGTATAGGCCCTGTATTTGCAATACCAAGACTTTTAGAAAGAAATAACCTTACTATTGATGATATCGATTTGTGGGAGCTTAATGAGGCTTTTGCAAGTCAGACATTGTATTGTCGTGACAAGCTAGGTATTGATAATGAGAAATTAAATGTTAATGGTGGCTCAATAGCCATTGGTCATCCTTTTGGTATGACTGGTGCTAGATTAGTTGGTCACATTTTACTTGAAGGCAAAAGAAGAAAAGCCAAAAATGTTGTTGTCACAATGTGTATTGGTGGTGGAATGGGAGCTGCCGGTTTATTTGAGGTTTTTAATTAAGGCTCTCTTGAAGTTTGAATAACAAGCTTACCTTGATTTTCCCCTGTGAATAATTTGTTTACTGCTGTAGGGGCATTTTCAATACCCTCTACAACATCAACCTTGTATTTAATTTTCCCCTCAGCAACCCATTGTCCAAGCATTTGAAGACACTCTTCAAATTGATCGGCAAAGTCTGAAACTAAAAAGCCAGTAACAGTTAAAGTCTTCATTAAAATATTTCTATACATTTTTGGTCCAGTGGATGACCAATCATTGTACATTGAAATTAATCCACAGACAGGAATTCTTCCAAATTTGTTCATAAGTGTTAATGCTGCATCTAGAGTATCACCACCAACATTATCAAAATATACATCAATACCATTAGGACATGCTGACTTTAATGCATCCAAGAGATTTTCTTTCTTATAGTTAATCACACTATCAACATCTAACTCATTTTTAAGCCAACTACACTTTTCGTCTGAACCTGCTATAGCAACAACATTACACTCTTTAATTTTTGCAATTTGGCAAACTATCGAACCAACTGCACCAGCAGCTGCCGAGACAACGACGGTTTCACCTTTCTTGGGCTTACCAATATCAAGCAAACCAAAATATGCTGTTGGTCCCGTAAAGCCAAGTACGGAGATAAAGGCTGTTAGAGGTAACCCAGTTTCTTTTGGAAGTTTTATAATATCGTTACCAGGTACGGTAAAATAATCTTGCCATCCTCCGTGCATTCCTCCTTGAATAATATCACCAACAGAAACATCATTTACTTTAGACTCTTCTACAACAGCAATAGATCCCCCAGCTCTCATAATATCACCTATCTCAACTGGCTCCATATATTGATCAACATCTGACATCCAAATTCTATTCGTGGGATCTAATGAAAAATATATTGTCCTGGCAAGAACTTCATTGTCACTAATTTCAGGAATATTTTCTTCAACAAGACTAAGATCACTATTTTTTATTTCACCAACCGGCCTCTTTTTAAGACGCCATGACTTATATGTATGATTTGAATTTGACAAAAGAGAACTCCAAAAAATTATTTAATGGCTATAATTTTTGGATTTTTTTTATAAAAAGTCAAAAAAAACAAAAAAAATTAACTTTTTTGTTTTTTCCTTATTGACCTATAGAACGAACAGGATACTATATTTTGTGTTAGGTAACGTTATATACTCTATTTGTAGTAAAATTTACTTAAAAATAGTAAGCCAAAAATTAAATGTATATTACGCCCTAAATATTATTTTAAATTGCCGTTAGAAGCAATAATGCAACAATTGTTGTATAGAAGAGACGACTCTCTCAAAAAAACGGAGGAATAAGAAATGCTAATGAATAAACCAGAAAAAATTGATCAAAATAAAGAAAAGAAGACTCCTACTCCTGTAATTTCTGGTTATACTAAAGAGGAGATGGAAGAAATTTATTCATTTGCACAGTCAAAAATTGGTGAGAAACCACCTGCTGAATTATCGAAGCAGCCTCGGATTGATTTCAAAATTAATGATCGAGCCGTTCAACACAAAGGTAAGGGCTTTAGAGTCAAAATTGATCCATCGAGAGACTCACTCCTAACTGATTTTGGAAGAGAAACCCTTGAAGATAGATATTTAATGCCCGGCGAGTCCTTTCAAGATTTATTTGCTCGAGTAGCATCATATTACGGTGACAATCAAGAACACTCTCAAAGACTTTATGATTATATTTCTCAGCTATGGTTCATGCCATCAACCCCAGTTCTTTCTAATGGTGGAACTGGAAGAGGGCTTCCAATCTCTTGTTTTTTAAATGAAGCCAGTGATAGTCTTGGTGGAATAGTTGACCTTTGGACAGAGAATGTTTGGCTTGCATCAAAAGGTGGAGGAATTGGATCTTATTGGGGTAATCTAAGATCAATTGGTGAGCCAATTGGTGGGGTTGGAAAAACAAGTGGAATTGTTCCCTTCATCAGAGTTATGGATTCTTTAACGTTAGCAATCAGTCAGGGCTCATTAAGAAGAGGGTCTGCAGCAGTTTATTTACCTATAGATCATCCTGAAATAGAAGAATTTATTGAAATAAGAAGGCCCACGGGAGGAGACCCAAACAGAAAAGCTCTCAACCTTCATCATGGAATACAACTTACAGATGCATTCATGCGAGCAGTTGAAGAAAATGCCGACTGGGACTTAAGAAGCCCTCATGACCAATCTGTGCAAAAAACGGTTTCTGCACGTTCCTTGTGGATAAGAATGCTTACAGCAAGAATCGAAACAGGTGAACCTTATTTAGTTTATAAAGATACAGTTAATAATCTAAGACCGGAACAACAGAAACTTGCTGGATTAGAAATTAAAACATCAAATCTATGCAGTGAAATAACCTTGCCAACAGGTATTGATCAACACGGTGAAAATAGAACTGCCGTATGTTGTTTATCCTCAGTAAATATTGAAAAGTTTTTTGAATGGGAAAATGAAAAAGATTTCATACCTGATATTATGCGATTTTTAGATAACGTGCTTCAAGATTTTATCGATAATGCTCCCGAGACAATGAAAAGCGCAGCTTATGCAGCGACACGAGAGAGATCCGTTGGTTTAGGTGTAATGGGGCTTCATTCTTTTTTTCAGGAAAATAATGTTCCATGGGAAAGCGCAGTAGCAAAGTCATGGAATAAAAAAATATTCAATCACATAAAAGCGGGGGCTGATCAAGCCTCAATAGACCTTGCTAAAGAAAAGGGACCGTGCCCTGATGCTGAGGAATATGGAATTATGGAGCGTTTTTCAAATAAAACTGCGGTTGCGCCAACAGCATCAATATCTATTATTTGCGGTGGCTCTAGTCCAGGTATTGAACCAATTGCTGCAAATGTCTATGCCCATAAAACATTATCAGGAACATTTACTGTTAGAAATCGTCATCTTAAAATTCTTTTACAAGAAAAAAATCAAGATACTGATGATGTATGGCTTTCAATACTATCAAATGGTGGATCAGTTCAGCATCTTGATTTCTTATCTGAACACGAAAAAGATGTTTATAAAACTGCCTTTGAAATTGACCAAAGATGGTTAATAGATCTTGCAGGTGATAGATCTGAAATGATTGACCAAGCTCAATCGTTAAATGTCTTTTTACCAGCCGATAGTGATAAAGCGTATCTACACGAAGTTCACTATTCAGCATGGAAAAAAGGTGTCAAAAGCCTTTATTATTGTCGTTCACTCTCATTACAGAGAGCTGAAAATTCTTCTAACCAACCAACCAAAATTGATGTTAAAACTCTTGATAAGGTTGCGGCAGAGTCTAATCCAAATGATTATGACGAATGCCTAGCTTGTCAATAAATATAATAAAATAGAATAGAGAGAAAGTTATGTCCCTTCTTGAAGAAAGATTAGTATACAAACCATTTAAATACCCCTGGGCTTATGAAGCTTGGCTCAAACAGCAAAGAATCCACTGGCTTCCAGAGGAAGTTCCTTTAGCAGAGGATGTTAAGGATTGGGAGAAAAACCTTACAGGACCTGAAAAAAATCTTCTTACTCAAATTTTTAGGTTCTTTGTTCAAGCTGATGTGGAGGTAAATAATTGTTATATGAAGCATTATTCAAGGGTTTTTAAACCAACAGAAATTCAAATGATGCTTGGTGCTTTCTCAAATACAGAAACTATTCATATTGCTGCGTATAGTCATCTTTTAGATACCATAGGAATGGCAGAAGTAGAATATAGTGCTTTCCTTGAATACGAAGCAATGAAAAATAAATTTGATTATATGAGACTATGGGGAGTTGATACAAACGAAGATATCGCAAAAACTCTTGCAGTCTTTGGGGCATTTACCGAAGGTGTTCAACTTTTTGCTTCTTTTGCAGTTTTAATGAATTTCCCAAGACAGAACCGAATGAAAGGAATGGGGCAGATAGTAACCTGGTCTGTAAGAGACGAAACTCTTCATACTGAGTCAGCAATAAGATTATTTAGGACCTTTGTTGAAGAAAATCCATCAGTTTGGAACGATAATGTTCAACAAGAGATTACGAAAGCTTGCGCAACTGTTATCGAGCATGAAGATGCTTTTATTGACCTAGCATTTGAACTAGGTGGTGTAGAAGGTATGGAGGCTGATGAGGTTAAACAATATATAAGATATATTGCTGACAGAAGATTGACACAGCTTGGTCTACCAGAATTATACAAGATCGAGAAAAATCCACTTCCTTGGATGGATGAAATGTTAAATGCAGTAGAGCATACAAA
>CESP01164882.1_pt1 | contig 10732 bp, 7 predicted proteins | sample 531211 | NCBI WGS metagenome assembly CESP01 (sample SAMEA2622074, study PRJEB7988) | marine metagenome | biome: marine biome (ENVO:00000447); feature: surface water layer (ENVO:00002042); material: "saline water (ENVO:00002010), including plankton (ENVO:xxxxxxxx)" | depth 5 m | reverse complement strand
TCAATAAATTATGATGGAAAGGATTTAATTAGTCTTTCCGAATCCTCGATGCGAAAAATTCGTGGAAACGACATTTCAATGATATTCCAAGAGCCAATGACATCTCTCAATCCCGTATTTACGATTGGAGATCAAATAATCGAAGTAGTTCGCCTGCACGAAAAGGTTTCGCGAAAAGACGCGCATGAACGCGCGATTGAAATGTTGCGGCTTGTAAAAATTGCAGAGCCAGAAAAGCGTGTTCGTGATTACCCTCATCAGCTTTCTGGGGGTATGCGCCAGCGCGTTATGATTGCAATTGCTTTAGCTTGCAATCCCAAACTATTGATTGCTGATGAACCAACCACAGCGTTGGATGTAACAATCCAAGCACAAATTTTAGATTTAATTGGGGAATTGCAGGATAATCTCGCAATGTCCGTTTTGCTGATTACACATGACTTAGGTGTTGTGGCAGAACATGCTGATGATGTAGCAGTAATGTATGCCGGCAAGATTGTAGAAAGGGCAGCTCCTAAAATTATTTTTTCCAATCCTACGCATCCATACACAATAGGATTGATAAATTCTGTTCCAAAATCCGGGGAAAAAAGTGATCGACTCAACGCAATCCCAGGAATTGTACCCAGCCCTCTTGACTGGCCCTCCGGATGTAGATTTCGAACTCGCTGTAGCAATGCAGATATATCATGTGAACAGAAACAACCAGAACTTTTAAACACAGGAAACACGCACCTCGTGGCCTGTAATAAGATGCATTGAAATGGCACTACTAGAAGTTTGCTCCTTACAAAAGTATTTTCCTTTAAGGTCTGGAATTTTAGGCAGAAAACAACAGACTGTAAAAGCAGTCGATGAAGTAACACTAGAGGTACATAAAGGCGAAACACTCGGTCTTGTTGGTGAATCAGGATGTGGAAAATCCACTCTGGGTAGGTGCATCATCCGTTTAATCGAACCGACTGGTGGTAAAATTTACTACGATGGAAAAGAACTTACGCGAATGACGGCTCAAGAAATGCGTAAAGTCCGCCGAAAAATACAAATGATATTTCAAGATCCGTACGCATCTTTAAACCCACGCATGCGTGTCGGCGACATAATTGCGGAAGGGCTAAAGATACACAATATTTCCAAAGGGGAAAATCGAAAACACCTTGTAATGTCATTATTAAACCGAGTGGGTCTTAGAGAGGAACATTACACTCGATATCCACATGAATTTTCTGGTGGACAAAGACAAAGAATTGGAGTTGCAAGAGCTTTAGCAGTAAATGCGGAATGTATTATTGCTGACGAAGCGGTTTCCGCTTTGGATGTTTCGATACAAGCACAGGTTTTAAATCTGATAACGGACTTACAAAAAGAGTTTAATTTAACATATTTATTTATATCGCATGATCTGAGGGTTGTGGAGCATATAAGTGATCGTGTTGCTGTCATGTATCTCGGAAAGGTTGTTGAAATTGCGTCGGCAAAAGCAATTTATAATGAAGCTGTTCATCCCTACACAAAAGCCCTTATGTCAGCAGTACCAACCACTGATCCATCACGAATAAAAAAAAGGATACTTTTAGAGGGGGACGTTCCTAGTCCTATTAATCCACCAAAAGGATGTAGTTTTCATCCCCGGTGTAGATTTGCGGAACAAATTTGCAAAACAAAGCCCCCTTCCCTTGTTACGTATGGAGATCACTCTGTTGCATGTCATCTTTTTACAAGTCAATCAGCGTAAATAAGCTGTGTAAAATAATGGATCATATACCAAAATTTTATAACAAAAGAGGAAAAAAACTATGATATTAAAAAGCAAAAAAATTGGAGCCGTATTGGTTTCATTGTTTTTTGGGATTGGTGTACTAAGTATCCCACCTGCTATTGCAAAGATGCGAGTAGCGGTCGGGGCGACTGAAACAGTTTCCAGTTACAATCCGCACGGAGACAGTATATCAATGGGGTATGGCATTTGGTGCCAAGTCTATGGATGCCTTGGATATTTTGACTTCAAGAGTGGTGCCTATAAAGGAATGCTTGCAGAAAGATGGGAAACCGATAAGCAAAATCCAAACATCTGGACATTTTACCTTCGTAAGGGTCTAAAACGACACAATGACGGAAAAGAATTGACATCTGCCGATGTTGTGCATTCCTTTAACCGAATGAAAAACGATCCACAGAGCCGTCAAACCCAAAATGTTAAACATGTTTCAAAAACTGAAGCAGTCAACAAATATACGGTTCGGGTCACAACAAAAAAACCGACAGCACCTTTGTTAGAGTTCCTTTTTGACAGGGTAATGATTACCAGTAAAGACTTATTTGATAAACATGGGGCAAAAACTGCCGATCGAAAATATCCATGGGGTTGGGGGCCATATAAACTTAAACAAATCAAAATTGGTCAGCAGATTGCATTGGAAAAAGACACAAAAAATTCATTTGCCACTGCCTCAATGCCTGATGAATTGATTTTCAGAGTAATGCGCGAACCCGAACAACGCGTTACAGCATTACTAAACAAAGAAATCCAAATAGCACAATTTATTCCTCCCCATCTCGCTGGCAGGATAACAAAATCCAGTGTTTCAAACCTGGTTCCAACCTCATCAGTTGAACTTATGTTTTTAGCTATGAGCCCAAAATACAAACCTTATGATAACCCCATACTAAGAAAGGCGATTTGTCATGCCATTAACAGAGATGGGATTATAAAGGCAATTCTTAAAGGTCAAGCCCAGAGGCTAGATGCTCCAATCGGGCCAGGTCAATATAGTTATAATGCGAAAGATGCAGCAACCATGAAAGTTGAATATGATGTTGCAAAAGCGAAATCTATGATCGAAAAGGCCGGATTGAAGGGGACCAAAGTCGAATTAGCCACACCGGTTAATAGATATGTCAACGACAAACAAGTCACCGAGTCTATGATACCAATGCTAAAAGCAATTGGTTTGGACGCAAGGCTCCGCACCCCAGAATGGCCAACCCTTTGGGCAAATGTACAAAAAGGAAAGGTGCCGTTTTTTTACATGGGTCGTGGCGGAGTGGTTGATCCCTCCCCTGCTTTTGCTCAATATTTTGAAAAAGGCGGTTCCCCACGTATAGGTTGGTCTAGTCCAAAAGTTGACTCCCTTTTGCAAAAAGAAAGAGCAACTTTTGATCCAACAGAAAGGAAAAAAGTTCTTAATCAAGCTTTTGCAGAGATTGTGAAAGAACAACCCGCGTGTTTCATGTGGAGACATAAATTACTATACGGGATTTCAAAATCACTTGCATACAAACCAACCCCTACAGGTAGAATTTGGGGTGCAGACATTGCAGCTAATTAAATAGACTCTATATATGAGGCCACACAAATGTGGCCTCATATAAAAATCATGTTTACCTATATTTTTAAGAGACTGATTGGCTCTATTCCGGTAATTGTTTTGATCTCATTGCTAGTGTTTATGCTAGTGCAATTTGCTCCAGGGGATCCAGCCGATTTGTTACTTTCGGAAGAGGCCACTCCCGAAGACATTGCCGCTGCGCGGGAAAGATGGGGATTGAACCAACCTATCTATGTTCAATATTGGAAGTTCCTGCTCGCTGCATTGCAAGGCGATCTCGGTATTTCATTTAGATATGCGGACCCAGTTCTTACCATGATTGGAGATAGGTTGCCTGCAACCATCGAACTAGCTTTTTTTGCGATTTTGATTGCTGTATTTTTTGGCGTGCCGCTTGGCGTTTGGGCCGGTGCAAGACCAAATTCCTGGATTGATAACATAGGCTCATTTTTTGGTTTCTTTGGAATTAGCATGCCCAGCTTCTGGTTTGGTATTATGCTTATCTTAATTGTATCTGGCTTCCTTAATTTACTTCCATCGGCGGGAAGAAATACCTATGGTATGGCCGAAGACCCGATTACAGGCTTTTATATATTGGACAGCATATTGCATTGGCGATGGAAATCAGTCTGGGACGGAATTTCGTATCTTATTCTCCCCAGTCTTTCTTTAGGAACAAATATGCTTGGGATATTAATGCGCGTTACGCGTTCTTCAGTTTTAGAAGTAATGAATGAAGATTTTGTTAGAACTGCTCGATCAAAAGGAATAAATGAACGGGTGATTGTTTGGCGACATGTTTTTAGGAACGCCCTTGTTCCAATTATAACTGTGGTCGGTCTTGAGTTAGGAACACTATTGTCAGGTTCCATCATTGTCGAAACTGTTTTTGCGTGGCCAGGGAGTGGTTCTCTTTTAATTGAGGCAATTAATAGCAGAGATTACCCACTCATTACTGGGACTGTTTTATCTTATACATTAATGTTTGTGATAATCAATCTGACTATTGATATTTTCTATGCGGCAATAGACCCACGGATTCGTTTCGGAAAATAAACTAGGATGAGAGAAAACAAGAATTATACAAATATTAAAATCATTCGGGCAATTGGGCCATGGTTAAAACCAAAAATAGTTGTAGGAGGAGCTTTTGTTCTTCTTCTATTTTTTATGGGTATATTTGCTCCGCTAATATCTCCATATGACCCAAATTCACAAGATTTATTGAAAACGTTGCAGCCGCCAGCATGGTTTTCCGGCCAGCATTTTTTGGGCACTGACCATGTGGGAAGAGACATCCTCAGTAGAATATTTTTTGGTGCAAGAATATCTCTTATAATTTCACTAACAGTAGTTCTTATTTCCGGATGTATTGGTGTCTTTCTAGGAGCTATTTCTGGTTATTTTATTGGTTTTTATGACTTTTTAATTCAAAAACTGGTTGAAGTTGTCTGGGCTTTTCCACCACTGTTGCTGGCAATAGCAGTTGTTGCATTTTTCGGCCAGGGATTAAGTATACTTATAATTGCCCTTGTGTTACAGCGCTGGATTCCATACTGTCGAGTATCTAGGGGTCAAGCGCTGTCTTTGCGGGACCGCGATTTTGTGCATGCCGCGCGATCGTTGGGTGCGACAAGCCCAAGAATTATTGGCGTTCATATCTTACCAAATCTTATGCAGGCAACCCTCGTCATAGGAACCTTTGCTATGGCAGATGCAATTATCGCAGAAGCTAGTTTGAGTTTTCTTGGTTTGGGAGTGCCTCCTGAAATTCCCACTTGGGGAAGTATGCTTGCGGATGGCAGGACTTATATCAGCACATCTTGGTGGCTTGCGTTTTTCCCCGGTCTCTGTATTTTTTGTACAGTGCTGGGTATTAACATGTTGGGAGATGGGATGCGCGATATTTTCGATCCAAGATTAAAAAGGTCAGGAAGTGGAACAGGTTAATTGAAAAGGGAGAATAAAATGAAAAAAAGAATATGGGATGAATATCTTACCGAACGGGATAGAAGTGTTTTCGCGCAATCCGGTTATGGAGCGATTGCGGGAGGGGGAAAAAAACCTGCCTTGATAATCATTGATGTCAATTATTTTTTTTGTGGAGATAAAAAAGAACCCATTTTAGAATCAATAAAACGTTTTCATAATAGCTGTGGAGAAGAAGCATGGGACGCACTTGTTCATATCCGTACACTTATTGATAAATGTCATGCAAAAAGAATCCCAGTCATTTTCACCACTGGCACCGTTCGGAGTGACGGATGGGATTCCGGAAGTTGGAGTTGGAAGAACTCGCGTACTTTTGAAAACACACCCTCACGTACACCGAAAAATTTCAACCGTGACGGAAACGAAATAATGGATGAAATTGCTCCCGGATCTAGGGATTTAGTAATTAAAAAGCATAAACCAAGCGCCTTCCATGGAACACCACTAATCGGATTTTTAAATGATCTGGGTGCAGACTCGCTGATTTTTACGGGAACTACGACTTCAGGGTGTGTGCGCGCGTCTGTAATTGATGCTTTTAGTAATAATTTACGTTGCACTGTTGTAGAAGAAGCTTGCTTTGACAGATCACAAGCCTCACATGCAATAAATTTGTGTGATATGAATGCCAAATATGCGGATGTGATATCGATTAACGAAACGCTCTCGTACATAGAGACTGTCCAAGCAAACTACAATCTTCCATCCGGTGACTAATCGAAGATCTCGTGTATTTAAACCTTATTTAGTAAATGCGGTTCAGATGATATTTATAGACCCTGATTTAGACTGTAATATTGAAAACTAGGATAGTTTAAAGGGTATTGATTTAAGTTTGGTGTTTTGCTCTTATATCAACAAGTACAAGTAAAAGACTTATTATTAAAAGATTTTCTTCTTTTATAGAAGAAAACTTTACACTTAGCTGCAGTATACACCGGGTATACAAAGGGAATTAAAGAAAAAATCGGCTTACAATCATGTCGATTAAATTTGAGTTAATATGTAATTCCCTAACAAATATATTTAAGAGGAGGTGTAAATAACTATTCTAAATGAAAAATACATTGATGTGGATGGCGTTCGTACCCGTTACGTTGAGAGAGGTTCTGGAGATCCTATTGTACTTTTGCACGGGGGTAATTTTGGAGCGTCAAGTAGTGCGGATGCAATAGAAGACTGGGGTAGATCGATAGATGATTTAGCAAATTGGTGCCACGTTTTTGCTATAGATAAACTTGGTCAAGGTTACACCGACAATCCCAAAACAGATGATCATTACACTATGCAAGCAGTAGTGGATCACGCCTATAAAGCAATAAAAACTTTAGGCTTAGAAGCTACTCATATCATGGGTCATTCTCGAGGCGGATATGTAGCATGCAGACTTACAGTTGATTATCCAGAAATCAGTAAATCATGCATAATTGTAGATAGTAATACATGTGCGCCCGGTACCAGTTTAAACGAGAATGTGTTTGCAGATATTACGCAAGACCCTCTAAGCAAATCAAATCAGCGTCTTATTTTGGAGCGATATTCCTATAATCCCAGTTGTGTCACGAAGGAATGGATTGATGCTCTGGTGAATATTGCGAAACAAAAGAAATACATAGAGTCAGTGAAAAAAATGACAGACTCTGGCCTTCTATGGACCAAATTTTTGCCTGGATTACAAACTGATAAAGAAGATTTATTTCAGTCTCTTAAAAGTGACGGAATAAAACGCCCTGTAATGCAAATCTTAGGATTCAATGACCCAACAGTAACTCGGCATATGGCCTTTGAATTATATCAGATTTTAGCACAAAAACAGCATCGCGCTCGTTGGCATATTCTCAATGAAGCAGGACATTTCAGTTTCCGGGAACAACCTGATCAATTTAACAATATCGTACGCAGTTTTGTATCTGAATATTGAGGAGAAACTCTTTTGAATTTATCTGATGCAAAATATGTTGATGTTAAGGGAATTCGCACACGTTATTTCGAGAAAGGAACAGGACGCACGGTAATACTCTTTCATGGCGGCAATTTCGGGTCACCACATGCAGCAGATTGTGTTGCTGACTGGAATTTGAATTTTGATGGTCTTTCACAAGGCTGCCGAGTAATTGCCGTCGATAAAATTGGACAAGGCCTTACAGACAATCCAAAAAAAGACGAGGACTACACTATGGAAACAGTAGTCCAACATGCTTTAAATTTTCTTGAAATTCTTGAATTAGAGGAGTGTTATCTAGTCGGACATTCACGTGGAGCGTATCTTACATGCCGTATGACTTTAATTAACCCTGATCGTATCAAGGCAAATATTATGGTCGACACATCAACCTTGGCCCCTGGACAGGGACGGAACCATATTGTTTTCTCCAAGACACCAAAACCCTTTCTAACTCGCAAAAGTCAGCGTTGGGTGTTAGAAAATTATTCATATAATCCGGGCGTTGTAACTGAAAGCTGGCTTGATGAATTAGTAAAAGTAGCCAGATCTGAAAAGTATCTTGAGACAGTATATAAAATGCAATCCGGCTTACTCAAAAATATGTTTTTGCCGGAACTTGGACGTCAGAAAGCAGATACATTCAAAAAATTAATGTTAAAAGGCACATCTAGACCGAATTTTTTAATTTGGGGACTAAATGATCCTACCGCTTCAATAGACCAAGGTTTTGCATTGTATGACCTCTTAGCAAAAAAACAAAGCCAAACAGAAATGCACATTTTTAATCACGCAGGACACTTCTCTTACCGAGAGCATCCAAAAGCTTTTAATAGATTACTAATTGACTATGTAAATAGTTTCTAAAAAATTATTTATGAAAATTCAGGGTGACTTGCATTCATTCAAATGACCTTCGGGGGCACGGCCATCATCTCAGCTTTTTAAAAATGGTTAAAAGCATCATCAAACTTTATCTTCATGTAAGTCTGATTGCACTAAGTCAATTGTGTAAATCGAAAGCCCCGATTAGTAGTAAAGAAGTTTCATGAACCCCGATCAAGCTATCTTATTGTAAAACAACAACAATGGAGAGGTTTGACATATTTGATCAGGGTAAGTGGCGGAGATAACACCGGCCCACATCATCGAGTACAAGATTGAAGCGGCATATCGGCGGGGCGATCTCTTCCAGAATTAGGCGAAAATCATGTAAGCCTGGGCGACCTATTTGTTCCCCCCAATAGTTCCTTTAAGCTCGTCAACTTAACGCAACAGCGGCAACGGTAGTTGGGGCTGATATGGCTTTGGCCAATCTCAGGTGACCAAAACTGATCACGGGAACTGCCGATCAACTGGGTTTGGTCGGCTCTGATTGCTAAAGCAGACGAGCGCCAGCATCGAATTTGTTAACGGCTAATGACCCAAAGTAGGAGTTCAATAGATTAACAAACTCATTGCGGATAGAACAAATGCTACTTGATGATTACCCGCTTCGGGCCTTGATCCGGCTCAATGAATCTTGAAGCACTATTTCGTCGAGAAAACGAGCAAACAATTCATGCCCGCCGGCGGCAAAATGAAAATCGCGCTTGAGGAAAAGGGCATCCGCGGTTTGTGTGGAAAACTTACTTCGGAACAGATCGATTGGAGTATAAGTTTTTATTCCCAAATCGGTTGCGAGATCCATAAGCTGCTCCACACCAGCACGGGCAGTGAGAAACGTATCTCCATAAATGCCCTCCATCCATATTGGCATGGTATTTGGGTCAACCATAAAACCATGCGGAAGAAACGTGACAAAAAACTCAGCGCCATGACTTTGAGCTATTTCGCGAAACAAAGTAAGGCTCTGAATAGTGGAGTCATAGTTCGACATGATGCCAGAGCTTGGAGAGGTATCCGGGAACATTAAACGATCCAAGATGCGGGGATTCTCGATGAACCTTTGAATGCGACCGAACTCGTAGCCTGATTGACAATCACACGCTCTATCGATGCCGTTGTTTTGGGAAATAACATTATAAAGGTCCTTGGACGCTTTATTGTCTCCAAGGTTGCTCACGTAGTCTTTATGACAAATCGGAGCACGAGAAGCCGCTTCTCGGCAGGTACTTTTACCAGTTTTGGAAGTGATCTGAGTGTCATGGTCCGGACCCGGCCAATAGACTCCGAATATTTCCGGCTCAACATCATCAAATAAAAGCTCAAACACTTGAGTGAACAGGCGAAAGAGTGCAATATCCCAGAAAGGTAAGCGGCGAAAGGCTGTGTAGGGGTCTACAAAGCTATTATTCAAATGGGATAAGAGGTTTTTTTGGTGGTTCAAAATAGCTTTCTGGTCATATCGCTTGATTGGAATTTCCATGTGGGTGTCATTAGTTAGAAGTAGATTTGCGATAACGTAATCGGCGTCAAGTTCTTGAGTGGCTATTTTCAAGAAGTTCAACATTTGAGAAACTCCGGCACCCGGGGCCGCTACGTTGACAACTTCTATGCTTCTATTTGGGTATCGTTTTTGCAAACGAACCTGTAAGCGCTTTGACACAATTTTGTCATCACTTACGCCCCATCCGAAAGTCATCGAGTCGCCAATCAAGACAATCCTTGTAGTTTTCGGCTGTTTCTTGCGTACGAAGTCTTTCTCTCTCAGGCCTTGCCAGTTTGTATTCAAAACGAAGCTTCCGGCATCAATTTTAGTTTGCCCGCTCCAATTTCGAATATTAACCGGCCAAAAAGGGAAATCTGGTGTTTTTTCGAAATAGCGCAAAAATACTTCAACTGTGACCAGCGAAACGACTAACACAAAAAGCCAAGCAACATTTCTCACGATAAATTTACGATCCTTCACTTGCCTCAATTACTTAGCGCCTTATCTTGATGCAGATCTTTTTGCACGTAGAACTTAATGGGTTAGCTGATCGGAACAACACATAATAAAATTTTATATCACAAGTTAAGTTGACCGTCACCGATGGGAATGTCGAGAAAAACCCCTTTTTAGATTCTGAGCACAACTTGAACTTTCCGCTTATGGCTAGAAGCGGAAGCCCCGAGCGCGGCTATTTTATATCCGCTTTGAGTCGCAATGGCGGCCAAATTCGTCGTTCGTCAGCTTCTCCAGCTCTTCTTGTTAGCTTTGAACCTGTGGAGTGGTAGTTCTACTCCTTATTTCATATATCCAATATAATAATATTAAAGAGTATGTTGCTTTTATAAGTAAACTTACTTGAACCTGGTTCTATTAAATTAAAAAAATATTGTTAAGATAAAAAATCCTTTAAACGTAATTTAAAAATTTTATCAAATGCTTAGAATTTGTTTTATCGCCATTCAAATAGGAATTTCTGTAATTTGTTTTAATTCGTCAATCTTTGCGCAGAATGTAAGCGATAGGGAATTTGAGGTAATTGATAGGTTTATTGAAGTTGAACAGTTTGAAGAAGCGATAGCAAAACTTAAAAAAACT
>CESP01104897.1_pt1 | contig 10743 bp, 12 predicted proteins | sample 531211 | NCBI WGS metagenome assembly CESP01 (sample SAMEA2622074, study PRJEB7988) | marine metagenome | biome: marine biome (ENVO:00000447); feature: surface water layer (ENVO:00002042); material: "saline water (ENVO:00002010), including plankton (ENVO:xxxxxxxx)" | depth 5 m | reverse complement strand
ACCTTGAGGTCGGCGGTTCAAATCCGTCCCCCGCAACCAATTTAAATACTAAACTTAGATTTTTTTGCGTCAACCAAAAAGCCATTAACTGTTTCAACAGTTAGATCATTAAAACTTTTCCCGAATTTTTCAATTTTTTCAATTATTACAGGTGGTACTGTAATTATATCACAACCTACTTGCTTTGCTTGAATAAGGTTATACGGTTCTCTTGTACTTGCCCATAGTATTTCAACATTTCTATATTTTTTTGACATTTTTATACTTTTTAAAAATTCTGGTATTGGGTCTTTACCTGAATCACCCATTCTTCCAGCGAAAATAGAAATAATTACTTTTGTTTTTTTATCAATATTTTGTAAAATTTTTTTTGTATTTCGATGCGAATATACTGCTGTTATATTTAATTTAATTTTTTTTTTATTGAGTTCTCTTATGGCTTTTCCCATAAAATTTCCTTTTGAATTTGTAACTGGTACTTTTACATAAACATTTTTTCCTAATTTATTTAATTTAATGCCTTGTTTGATCATATCAGATGGATTATCGGCAAACACTTCAAATGATATTGGAAGTTTTGTAATATTTAATAAAGACTTGGAATATTTTAAATAATCCTTAGCTCCAGCTTTTCGCATTAAGCTTGGATTGGTTGTAAATCCTTTTACAATTTTTTTTTTATTGAATTTTTTTATATATTTAATATCTGCTATGTCACAAAAGATTTTAGTCAATTTATAAACTTTTCACTATTTCTTCAGTCATTTTTTTTGCATCAGCAAATAACATGAGTGTATTATCTCTATAAAATAGATCATTATCAATACCCGCATAACCTGGTGATAAACTTCTTTTTACAAACAATACTGACTTACTTTTTTCAACATCTAAAACTGGCATTCCAAAAATTGGGCTTTGAGGATCTGATTTTGCTACTGGGTTAGTTACATCATTTGCTCCAATTACATAAGCAACATCGCAATTTGCAAAATCATTATTAATCTCCTCTAACTCAAATACTTCATCATAAGGAACATTTGCTTCCGCTAATAATACATTCATATGACCAGGCATTCTCCCGGCAACAGGGTGAATAGCATAAGAAACCTTAACACCATTTTTTTTTAATGCATCTACCATTTCTCTAAGAGCATGTTGAGCTTGTGCAACCGCCATTCCATATCCTGGAACAATAATTACCGAAGATGCATTTTTCATCAAAAAAGCAGCATCATCTGCGTTACCATTTTTGACAGGTTTTTGCTCTTTATCTTTTGAAGTTAAAGTTTGTTCAGTAGCTCCCCACCCTCCTAAAATTACATTAAAGAAGGATCTATTCATTCCTTTACACATAATATAGGAAAGTATTGCACCAGAGGACCCAACCAAAGCTCCAGTTATTATCAAAGCAGTATTTTCAAGTGTAAATCCAATTCCTGCTGCTGCCCATCCTGAATAAGAGTTTAACATAGATATTACAACTGGCATATCTGCTCCACCTATCGGTATAATTAAAAGAACACCTATTAGAAAAGAAATAAATACAACCGACCAAAATACATTAGGAGACTGTGATATACATAAATAATAAATGAGGACAAATATAGATAATCCTAAAATTAAATTTAAAATGTGTTGCCCTTTAAAAGTTATTGGAGAACCAGACATTATTCCTCTTAGTTTTAAAAAAGCAATTATTGAGCCAGAAAATGTAATTGCTCCAATGGCACCACCAAGTGACATTTCAATTAAACTTGCGAGTTTAATATTTCCAACAAACCCTAAATTGAAAGCCTCTGGCTTTAGAAATGCGGAAATCGCAACAAAAACTGCAGCAAGACCAACGAGACTATGGAATCCTGCTACAAGTTCTGGCATTGCAGTCATTGGAATTCTAAAAGCTATAAATGCACCAATTGATCCTCCTAATATCAAAAATATTAAGACATAAATTAAACCCGATCCAAAATTACCTATGGATAAAAAAGTTACTATTATTGCTATAGCCATTCCAGCTATACCTAAATAATTACCCTGTCTTGATGTTTCGGGAGAAGATAATCCTCTCAATGCCAATATAAACAATATTCCGGAAATCAAATAAAACAATGCTGATAAATTCGCTGTCATACTATTTTTTTTTCTTTTTATACATTTGAAGCATTCTTTGAGTTACTAAAAAGCCTCCAAAAATATTAACAGCAGCTAAAATTATAGCTAAAAAACCAAAAATATTTGAAACTTCAAAAATATCTTGAGATGAACCAGCTAAAGCTGCAATTATAGCTCCAACAATTATTACAGATGAAATTGCATTTGTAACTGACATTAGAGGAGTGTGTAAAGATGGAGTAACACTCCAAACGACATAATAACCAATAAAAATTGAAAGTATGAAAATACTAAGTCTAAATATAAAAGGATCTATTTCCATTATTTAACCATTGTTTTATTTATTATTTCGTCTTCTAAATTTATTTTAAAAGTTTTTTTTTCTTTATCAAATAAGTTATCAATAAAATTAAATATATTTTTTGCATAAAGGTTAGAGGCTGAAACTGGTAATTTATTTAAAATATTATCATCTCCCATTATTGTTACTCCATTAAACTCAACTATCTCATTTGCTTTGGTTAATTCTGAATTGCCACCTTGTATAGCTGCTAAATCATAAATTACTGAGCCATTAGGCATTCCATCAATCATATTTTTTTTTATAATTATTGGCGCTTTTTTTCCAGGTATTAAAGCTGTACAAATAACTATATCAATTTTTTCTAGAGTTTTTTTTAATAAGTCCTCTTGTTTTTTTTTAAAATCTTCTGATGCCTCTTTAGCATAACCACCTTCGGTCTCTAAATTTTCTGATCCTTCAACAATTAAAAATTTACCACCTAAGCTTTCAACTTGTTCTTTGGATGCCAATCTAACATCTGTTGCATACACTATAGCTCCCATTCTTTTTGCAGTAGCAATGGCTTGTAATCCTGCAACTCCTGCTCCAACTACTAGCACTTTAGCTGCAGATATAGTTCCAGCAGCAGTCATCATCATAGGAATTGCTTTCTGAAAATATGCAAATGAATCGACAACAGCTTTATAACCTGCCAAATTTGCTTGTGAAGATAAGATATCCATAGATTGTGCTCTTGTAATCCTTGGAAGTAGTTCAAGTGAAAAACAGTTTACATTTTTAGATGTTATTTCACTTAGTTTTTTTTCATTTGCATATGGATTTAAAACCCCAATTAATATTTGGTCCTTTTTAAGTTTTTTTAAAATTTCATCATTGGGTAAATTCATCTGTAAAATAGCGTTAGCGTTTGAAACTATTTCATCATTATTTGATATAGTTGCACCTTCTTTTTCATAATGATTATCGTTAATACCCAAATGTAATGCGTAATCTTTACTTAAACGCACTTCTAACCCTAAGGACTTATACTTTTTTACTATGTCTGGAGTTATTGCTACTCTTTTTTCAAATTTTATGTTTTCAGAAATTGATCCAACTATCATTCTATAAAAGAAATATTGCCATTAATATGAGTACCATTACAACAGCTACAGAACCCCAAAGCACAAATTTTGTAAAATTATTCCACGTATTTTTATGACTTTTGTTATCCATTTTATTTTTGACGTGCTTTAAACTTAGGATTTTTTTTATTTATTATATATACTCTTCCTCTTCTTCTTACCAATTTAGAATTAAGGTCTCTTTTTTTTAATGATTTTAATGAACTAGCTATTTTCATAATTATTTTTTCACGTTTTTAATAAACGAAGTTATGTAATCTTTCAAATTTATTTTTCCAAAGTGCTTATTAACCTTATTATTAAATGAAATATTAGTTAATGCGGAGGCATATCTCTCTCCTGCCCTGTGCGGTAAATAAGTAATATTGGAACCGAACATTTTTGCCACATCTTTAATGGAGTAAGTTTCTTTATGACTTATGCTATAATGGGTACATTTGTCATTCTTCCATGCTTTAATGCAAATATCTACTGTATCTGAAATATGTGTAAATCTTCTAGTTTGTGTACCAGGTCTTACTATTGTTAATGGTTTTCTTGATTTAAATTGCTTTTGAAATATTCCAATCACTGTTGCCATAGGTCCAACATCTATTTGTTTCTCTCCATATACGTTATAAAAATAAATAATTTCATATTTAAAATTAAACCATTTTTTTAAATTTTCTAAAATTTCTAAATTTTTTGACTTTGTAAAAGCATAAGGAGAAAGATTTCTATCTTTACCTTTATTGCCAAGACTTGCAGAAGTAGCTGAGTAAATTAGTTTAATCTTATTATCTAAGCAAAATTTGAAAACTTCCTGTGATCCTAAAGAATTTGATTTAAAACATTTGTCAAATTTTTTAAAACTTTGATAAATCCTAGAAAATTCGCCAAAATGAAAAATAGTTTTAATTTTTTTTTTATATTTGTTTAATACTTTTGAAATTTTAATTGTATCTGATCTAATATATTTTATTCTTTTATGTTTTATGTGGTTCTTTTTTGATCCAGATGAATAATTATCTAAACTGATTATTTTATAATTTGTTTTTTTTATTAATTGATCTATTAAATTTGTTCCAACAAATCCGGCCCCACCTGTTACAATAAGAAGATTTTTCATCTTTGATTAGCCTGGCAATGTCCTACTCTCCCAAGTCTTAAGACTAAGTACCATCGGCGCAGAAAGGCTTGACTTCCGAGTTCGGAATGGGATCGGGTATTTCACTTTCGCAATAATTACCAGGCAGGAAACGTTTACAAAGAAAAGAAAAAAAGTCAAATAGATAAAAAATCATACTTATAAAGTGAGTTTTTGCGGTATTTTACTAAAGATATTAAATTATGTTTTGTTTAAAATTTTTTTTTTTAAAAAATCATTAATTGTTTCTGACAATCCTTGCTGAAGACTTATCTTAGATTTCCAACCGTATTGTTTGGCTAAACTAGAGTCAAGTAATTTTCTAGGTGTACCGTTAAAATTTTTTTTTATATGTATAATTTTAAATCTTACTTTTAAATGATCCATTATGAAATTAGCATAATCTAAAATTGATTTTTCGATACCAGAACCAATATTTATAATGTCTTTTTTAGTTTTTTTTTTTAAAAAAAAGATGCATGCATCAGCTATATCATCACAAAAAATTACTTCTCGTAATGCTTTTCCGTTTCCCCATATCTTGATTGAACTTTTATTATTTTGAATTGCATCGACTATTTTTCTAATTAAGGCTGGAAAAAAGTGTGAATTTTCTAAATCATAATTATCATTAATGCCATAAGCATTAGGAGGCATTAAAGATTTATAATTTACTCCATATTGAAAATTATAACTTTGACATAAATTTATGCCAGCAATTTTTGCAATTGCATAAGGTTCATTAGTTTTCTCTAAATAATTAGATAACAAGTATTTTTCTTTTATTGGTTGCTCACAGTTTTTTGGATAGACACAACTTGATCCTAAAAAAACTAAATTTTTTACTCCTGCTTTATAACTGGAATTTATAACATTATTTTGAATAGATAAATTATCATAGATAAATTCAGCTTTAAATTTGTTGTTAGCACTAATACCACCAACTTTTGCTGCTGCTAATATAACTGCATCTGGTTTAATTTTACTGACATATTTTAGTACTGCATTTTGATTTCTTAAATCTAAATTTCTTTTATTTTCGAAATAAATATTTTTATATTTAAATTTACAGAGTCTTCTCAATATTGCTGATCCAACCATTCCATTGTGTCCAGCTAAAAATATTTTGCTGCTTTTATTTATCATTTTTTAAAAGATTTAATTCGTATGAAACCATATCTTTTATTAATTCATTTATGCCTATGGTTGGCTTCCATTTAAGCACTTTTTTTGCTTTAGAATAATCGCCCTTAAGTGTATCAACTTCTGCAGGTCTTAAATATTTTTTATTGCATTCAATAATACAATTATTCATTTCGTCATAGGCTTTCTCATTGATACCTTTACCTTTCCAATTAATCTTAATCTTTAATTCTTTGGAAACTAGGTTTATAAATTGTTTGATTGAATATTGCTTTCCAGTACAAATTACAAAATCATCAGGTTTTTTATACTGTAAAATTTTCCAAATCGCTTTAACATAATCTTTGGCATGACCCCAGTCTCTTTTTGAATATAAATTTCCAAGAATAAGTTTTTTTTGTTTTTTGTATTTTATTTTACATAATGCTTTGACAATTTTTTTTGTAACAAAAGTTTCTCCCCTTAAAGGACTTTCATGATTAAAAAGAATACCATTTGATGCAAATAAATTATAAGATTCCCTGTAATTTATGGTAATCCAGTGGGAATACAATTTGGCAACTCCATATGGACTTCTTGGATAAAAAGGTGTTTTTTCAGTTTGCGGTGTTTCAACAACTTTACCGAACATTTCTGAACTTCCTGCTTGATAAAATTTAATATTTTTATTTATTTTAACTATTGCCTCTAAAATTCTTAATGTACCTAGTGCATCTGCATTTGAGGTATACTCTGGAATATCAAAAGAAACTGCTACATGTGATTGGGCTGCTAGATTATATACTTCATTTGGTTTAATCTTTTTTATTATATTAAAAACGTTAATTGAGTCTGTAACATCGCCATAGTGTAAAAAAAATTTATTTTTTTTTATTAATGGATCAAAATAAATATCGTCGATTCGTTGTGTGTTTAGTGTAGATCCTCTCCTTTTAACTCCGTGAACTATATAGCCCTTACTTAAAAGAAGCCGTGAAAGATATGCTCCATCTTGCCCAGTAACTCCAAAAATTATTGCTTTTTTATTTCCCATTATTATCAAAAAATCTATATTTTAATAATGCATAAATTGCAATTATGCCATCAACTAGTTTAATTTTCTTACCGTCTTTATAAGTTCTACCGTAATAGCTTATTGGAATTTCTAAAATTTTTTCATTCATTTTTGCAAGTTTTGTAGTCACTTCTGGACAAAAACTGAAGCTATTTTCTTTAAGTTCTATTTTCTCAAAAATCTCAACCTTAAAAACCTTGTAGCATGTATGTGCATCAGATAGTTTTTGATTATTTATTATATTTGAAAAAATTGTAAGCAAATGGTTGCAGAATACTCTTATATTAGAAGAAAAGTTATTTTCATAATATCTATTCTTTCCAAGTACTCTTGAGCCATAGACAACATTAGTTAAATTTTTTTGCAAAGGTTCAATTAATTTTTTGTAATCATTTGGATCATATTCTAAATCTCCATCTTGAATTATTACATATTGCCCTTCTATATTTTTTTTCGCAGTTTTTATTGCAGCGCCTTTTCCACTATTTTCTGAATGAAAAAATACCTTGTCTACTTTTTTATATAATTTTTTTTTTATCAATTCCCTTGTTCCATCTAAGGAAAAATCGTCAACTAATATTATTTCTTTTTTTATAAAATTAATTTGATTAATTTTATCTATTATTTGCTCTATTGTTTTTATTTCATTGTAAACAGGAATTATTATAGTAAGCATTTATATATGTTATATTACATTTTCTTTCATGATTAAAATTTTTATATTTTCATTAATCACAAATTTATTATTCTATTCTTATGGTCATTTAATTAAATCAACTAATGTAACTGATAAAATTGAAGGTATTAACAATAAGTCAATTTATGGAGTTATACTAATTTCATTTCTAGCCTTAACATTAAACTTTTTTTTTCCTTTAAATAAGGAAATCAACACTTTAATACTTTTCTCTGGTCTTCTAATACTTTTATCAAAAAGAAAATTTCATTTAGGAAAATTAGAAATAACTTATATCGTAGTTTCTGCATTAATTACTGCAAGTTTACTGCTCTATAGCAATATAAATACACCCGATGCAGGACTTTATCATCTTCCATATGTAAGTGTTTTAAATGAACATAAAATAATTTTTGGTTTGAATAATATTCATTTTAGATTTGGTCATACTTCAATTATTCAATATCTTTCTGCTGCAAATAATAATTACATATTCGGTGATATTGGAGTCTTAGTGCCTCTAGCCAGTATTGTATCTTTTTTTATAATTTTTTTTTTAAATAAAGTTTATAATATTATTAAAAACCCAGATAATGTTGATTTAGGCAACATATTTTCTATTTTTATATTAATTTATATTAGCTACAAAATAAATAGATATAGTAGTTTTGGAAATGATGCTGTTGCGCACTTATCTTATTTTTATTTAATTTCAAATTTATTATCAAATAACAAATTAAAAATAAATTTTATTACATTAATTGCAGTATTTATTTTTTTAAATAAGACAACGATGATATTGTCTCTTTTAATTCCGTTATTTTTTATTTTAGAAAAATTTAATTTATCAAAGTTAAAAATACTATTTTCTATACCATCCTTTTTTTTATTATTTTGGTTGTTAAAAAATATATTTATATCAGGATGCTTAATTTATCCTTTGGAAATAACTTGTTTGGAAAGATTGAATTGGACAGATATTGCTGAAGTAAAAAAGGAAAGTACATCTGGTGAAGCTTGGTCTAAAGGTTGGTCTGATAGAAACGATTTAAGTGACAAAAATATTAATAAGTTTAACAAAAATTTTAACTGGTTAAAAACTTGGGCATCTGTCCATGGAATTTATATAATTAAAATAATTATCCCTTATATAATATTTAGCTTGTTTATTTTATTCTATATTAGAGACAATAAAAATAGCTCAAAGACTTTTGACAGAAGTATTATTAAAATACCTTTATTAATATCACTTTTTGGTTCGGTAATGTTTTTTTTAAAATTTCCTATGTACAGATATGGTTATTCATATTTTGTAACTTTTTTTATTTTATGTGTCTTGTTCTTACAAAAAACGTATTCCTTAAAAAAAATAAAAAAAATATCAAAATTGATTTTAATTATATCTTTAATTGCATTGACATCTAAACAATTAATAAGATATTACAAAAAATTTAATACAAATCAATATTGGCCAAAAATTTATTTATTTAATGACAATAAAAAGGTTAATTCAAAAAAAGTTTTAAATTTCGAAAATTTAAATATTTACTTAAATGACAATTTATGCATGTACAGTGATCCTGTCTGCACAAGTTATAAATTAAAAAAATTAATTATTGCAAAGAAATACGGCTATTATTATGTGATTATTCGCTAAAATAAACGTAAATAAATATTATTTTTTAATCAAAATCTAATAACCTTAAAAATCTTTCAATAAATATAGGGCGTGTAATTTTAATAAAAAAAAATTTTGGTTCGGAAATTTTATTTAAAAGATATTTATTAGTAAATTTTATTAAATCTTTTTGATCAGTAAATTCAAAATTGGTTTTTTTTAAAACTTTAAATATCAATGTGTCTTTAAACTTATCATCAACTATTTTTTTAAATGATAAAATTTGGATACCTTTTTTTTCAAATAATTTCTTTACAATCTTCTTATAAAAGTAAACAACTCTACTAAAGCTTATTTTTTTTGGTATATAAGTTGAAATAAATATAAGAGTATTTGTTTTATTTTTTAAATCTAAAATAAATTTGTAATAATTTCGCACATATTCATTGAAATTATCTAGGTCATATTTTAAAAGTTTGTGATGATATCCAGATAAAATGATTATATCGTATGTTGGTATTTTTCTCTTATTCCAAATAGTCCTAAAATTAATAAATTGTACATTTTCATTCAAAAATTTTTTTGAAAAAGTATTTTTAATGCTATAACTTGATCCTATAATTAATATTTTTCCCATAATATATATATACATTATGAAAATTATAAATCATTCTATTTTAGGTAGTGGTTTAAGTGCTGTAGTTAAAAATCAAATAGAAAAAAACTCTACTATTTTTTCAAATTTTTATGGAAAAAAAGTTAAGAGTAAAAGATTTTATGAGCTTCAAAGTTTTGGAGGTAATACAAATATTTGGGGTGGGTATATAAATTATAAAAAATTTAAAATCTTCATGAGAAATAAAAAATTCAAATCATTTATACAAAATAATGATATTTTTGAGATAAAAAAATTTATTATGGATAAAAAACTTAATTTTACCAATATTTTATATAGAAGAAATAAAAAGGAGATATTTAGGATAAAGAGAAAAGATTTTAAAAGTAAGATTGTAAATACTAAAATAGAAAAATTAGAATTATCAAATAAGTTTATTACCTTATATTCTAAGAAAAAAAGATACAAATCAGATAGAGTTAGCTTATGTATTGGTAATCTTGGTTTACTTGAATTGATGCATAATTCAAATTTTATAAATATGAAAGATAAAATAAGTTTTGTTGATGGCAACTGTGCTTATAACATTAATTTTTTTTTAAATATTAAGAAAAGCTATTATATTCCCATGTCTTTAAAAGAGATTTTTTTTAAATTATTTTATGGAAAAATTGATAGTTACAAAAATAATATTAATAAAACATTAATGGTACAGCAGTTTTCCTATAATCATAAAAAATATGTTTATACATTAGAAGAAATCTTGAGCTATAAATCTAATCATATAAGATATTTTCTTTCAAATCATGTTGTTGATTTAAGAATTAATAATATACCAATAAGTAAATATATAAATAATATTTCTAAAAAAATTAAAATTTATGGTTCTGGAACTTGCAAAAAATATTTACCAGGACCTATTTCACAAAACTTAATTTATGATGCTATTGTTAAATAAAATTATAAAAAA
>CESP01159364.1_pt1 | contig 10746 bp, 10 predicted proteins | sample 531211 | NCBI WGS metagenome assembly CESP01 (sample SAMEA2622074, study PRJEB7988) | marine metagenome | biome: marine biome (ENVO:00000447); feature: surface water layer (ENVO:00002042); material: "saline water (ENVO:00002010), including plankton (ENVO:xxxxxxxx)" | depth 5 m | reverse complement strand
TCAATAATTACAGGTAAAATAGATATTGATCAGGATATCTTAGGTTCTATATTTTCTAGGTTTTGCATTGGAAAGTAACTCTGACTTATAAATAGTACCCAATCCTTTATATACAATACTAAGCAGTAGTATTTTCAATATCTCCCAATAGCTGTTTAATTATAAGGAATTATAAAGTTTTTCAAATTTCTTGTAGCGATTTGTAACATCCAGTTGTAAACATTTGTAGGTAAGATCAAATATCAATACAAAATATCTAAAGAATATCATACAAAATATCTTTTTTATAAATTGTAGTACGAAGCAAATACATTTCATTAATGATAATATTCAAAAATGGGAAATTTAAAAAATAAAATACCAGAGAACACAAGAGAAGTGATAAAAATACTTGAAGGTTATTATGCTGAACTAAGTAAAAAGGATTATCAACTAAAAGCAATGGAATTATGGAAAGAGTTTTTTATAAAGAAAATTAGCGAAACAGGGCGTGATATTTCTGAGATTAATTTCTCAGATAAAGAAAATGGTTTTACAATAGGTAATGAAACAGAAGTTATGAATGAATATGATGGTGTAAAGTTTGATAGTGTCTATTTCTATTTGTGGTGGTATGAAAACGGAGAATTATCAGATTATGAGATATTAGATATAGAACTTCCTGTTGTACCATATTCAGTAACAATAATATTTAATTTTAAATATGAAGAAGATAAGGTTTTGATGTCATTCAAAGATAAATATGATAGTGGTTTTTGGGGAAACATAGATGAAATATCTTACACCTTGTCAAGATGTCCAATATTTCATTTATCAGAAGAGAATAAGGATAGGATAATAATGGATGAATTGGCACCAACTACAGCAGGTAAGGCTAAAACCTATGAATATATTTTTTCAATAATGAAAAAACTTGAACCTGGATATAACTCATGGAAAGATTATGAAATGGAAAAACAGTTGGATGCTATATTTTTATGTGGTTATGAGTGGAATGAAAATCAAGGCTCAGGAGGATTCTATCATCCAAAAACAAAATTATATCTAAAAATACGCTCACTTAACACCTATAGCCCTGAATCAATTATCGACACCTACAATAGAGTCTGGTCAAAAAACACTCCTGAGATAAGAGATAAGTTTAATAAATATCCATCTTTACAGGTGGGATTTTTATTTATACTGTCATTTTCTTTATTCTTTTTTGTTGAGATTAAAATTGCCTTAACTGTAGTTATAGTTTTATTTATTATAAATTTTTTATTTTATAAGTGGAATATAGCCATTGAAAAAAAAGAACTTAAATACAGGAAGAGTATAGACTTATGAGAATACTAATATTACTGCCTATATTGGTTTTTTTTTCTTGTTCTAAGGTAGATGAAGAATCTCCAGAAGACAATTCAGTAAAAACTCCAAATATTATGGAGTTAATTAATCGGCAAAAATATATTGTTGATAGTTATATTAAGAGGACTGGTTCTGGTGTGGGAACCATAACTGAAAATGAAAATGGAAGATATAGATATGATGTAGATACAACTGAAGGAAATCAAAATAATTTTTACTTTTCAAATGATGCAGCTCTTTTGCTTGAATTTGAAAGAATTCTTGTTTATGAAGCACAAAATTGTGAAACTGCCATTTTATTTGGTTGTCAAGCACTTGAGTTCACTAATTTTCCATTTATTTGTACATCATCAAAAGGGAATATAGTAACGTCCAGTATTGATATTTATGATGAATACGTTGACATTAGGAATGATAGTTGGATATGGATATTAAGCCCATTAGATAAAGAAGCTAACAGACTAAAAATAGAACTTTATGGAAGATCAGCACGTTATGATGATAGAAAGCCTCCAATAATTGAAGCAGAAAGAGTTTTTTTCACTGTAAATGAGAATATTTTTTTGAGTAGAAACATTAGACAAAATATTGATTTTGTTTGCAATTATCCAACTTTATTTTAAATAAATAATAGGTTTGTAAAGTGACGAATAACTTGGCTTTACACTATAAAGATAAAATACTTACAAAAAGCATTAAAGCAAGGATAATCAAAATTAGAGTAGTAAAGTTTCTAACAACTTGTTCCCCATCTTTTTCATTAGATTCAATAATTACCTCTTTTAATTTATGAGATTGATTATCATTAGAGTTATTATTTTCATCGGTTTTTTTTGTAAAAATATCTTTAAATGCTGTTCCAGATTTAAGGACAATATAGATTGGTTTGATTGACATAAATGTGTCATATATCCAATAAAGACCTAAAACACCAAATATTCCTTGAAGTAAGGATTCAAGAGCTCCTCCAGATACACCAAATACATTTATTATTATATAAGTTGTTACAGGTAATAAAATCCATAATATACCAGTAAATATTAGGTAATCTTTAAGTTTGTCTTTAGCTTTCTTGAAATCCATACCTACAATGTATTAAAAAACCATAACTTTTAATCAAAATAAATATTATGAAAAACATTAAAGACATTATACTATAAATATTTGCAGTAATTGGATTTGTTGCAATACTATCAAGTTTTACTAATCAACCTCAAAGTGACAATGAAGTAGTCATATTAAAATTAATGGGGAAAAAGCTTGAGTCTGCGTATTATATAGATAATGGAGAAGAGACTAAAGTTAGAGGGCTTACTGGAGATGTAGCTCTTGAACAATATTTAAATACCTAAACACAGCATACTATTTCAAAAACTCCCAATTAGATTCTCCAAAAAAACCACCTGGTGGAAGAATGTAAAACTTGTACATTACATTTTCCCTAATTAACTGTAATTTAAAATTTGATGTGTTTATTTCCATACCCCCATTTGAAACTCCTTCATCTAACTTATTAATCAAAGAAGTATTATCTGTTTCTAATATTACTCTAGCAGACTCACAAATAACATGGAGTGGATCTATTTCCATCATTATTTTATTGATGATTTTTAAGGGGGTTATTAAGTCTGAATAAAATCCATATACCCAAAAAGTCTTAATGTTTATTTCTTTTTCATCAACAATAAGTCTTTCTGACATTCCTTCAGCCTTATTATATATTATATTTTTAAGTCCTGGTATAAGGGTTCTTATTTGTATGTCATACTTTGATATACCTTCTTCAAGTCTCTCATTCTCAACGCTAATTAATTTAGAATTTTGTTTTTCAATTTCAATTTGATAATAAATATTATGTTTTTTTAAATCTAAATCAGTTTCTACAAGAGATATTTTAAATAAATCCCCATGAAAAGCTTCTTGGTTAGATTCTTTTTGAAAATTATCCTTTCCCCCATTTAAATGAATTATACGCTCAAAGGCATTCTGAGCTAAATCAATTGAATTATAATAAATTACAAGTGACTCACTTTCATCATTATTTTGAATCAACGGAAGCTTTAAAATTTCATCATTGGAAATATTATCGTAGTCAATTTCATTTACTGAAACAGCGGTTTTAATTGGATATACCCAATTGACATCATGATTTTTAAATGAGTTTGATTTGATAAATAAATTATCATCAAAATATTCAAGCTCTAATTCACTTACTTTACTATTAAATGATTCAATATCCCATAAAGATTCTAAGTTAATTTCATTTTTAAATCTTGAGGAATAATATTCTTTTAAATAGGTAGAGATAATATCAAAAACTTGACACAGAGTTTCAGATTTAAATAATATTGACTTATCATTTTCATCTAATAACTTATTTGTCCAGATATGTGAAACTTTAAAACCTGCTAAAACTATGTTAGAAAAATATATATATTCTTTATGAAAGAAATTTTCATTAGTTCCAACAAAATCCTGAACCTTATTTAATATAGTTTCTTTTTCAGAATCTAAATACTCATCGTATTTGCCATGAAGAAAATCTGCATATAAATGAACTCTTAAGTCTATTAGAAGATGATAAGATAGCTTTAAAATATACTTTGATTTTGAATCAATTTGATCTAAAAAATTTTCTCCAAAAAAATTAAGAAACTCATCTTCATCTTTAACTTGTTCAAGATTTTTTAAAAATTCATTTTGAATTCTATTTATATCATTACTTGATAAAAGGTTTACTTTAATATTCTCTGGCTTTTCATTTTTACTATGTCTTTCTTCATACTGATATAACTCTTTAAGGAAAAGTAATGCAAAATCAATTAGGTTATAATATATATTATTATGCTGATCATACCCACCAACTCTATAATGAGCAGAATTGGTTTTTCTTATCTTATTTAACTCATATATAGAATATATTGAATCATTATAAAAGTCTATAATTTTATCATAATTTAAATTAGAAGATGAACCAAATTCTTCAAAAAAATCATATGCAAAACTCCTAAAATCATCTATAATCTCATCCCAACCATCCCAATAACTCCTTTCAGAAACTGGCTTAACTTTCTCATGATAAGTTTGAAATTGATTCCAAAAGAAATCTATTAATTTAATATCAACATTGGACCAATCACTGTTTAGTTTATCTTTTAGCTTGTTATATTTTCTATCTTTAAAAAACACCGAAGTAATTTTATGTACTAACATTTTTTTTATTTATCCACCTAATATCATAGTTTGTTCCTTTTGAATTGATATTAAAATAGATAGCACTAACGTTATTATTATAGTCAAAAAAATCCCAATCCCCACCTGCATAATCAATTTCTTCTTCTCCATCATACACTACATCAAAGTAGTTGTTATCCCTAAATTTTTTTTCAAATTCATCTTTAATTTCTTCAGGAGTTTCATCAATCCATTCAACTGGTTTAAGATGTTCATTTAAAGGATAACGACGTGAGATGCAATCTCCTTTCAGTGTATTGATTGGCCACCAGCTATCAGTTTCTCCATTAACCCTAAAATCAAGAAAGTCTTCAAGCACACTAATCTCTTTATCTTGAATCTTTTCTAAAAATAAACTAATACAATCATAAGCTTTCTCATCATCTTTCTCATTATAATAAAATAATTCTGGATCATTTCTTTTTTCAACTAAAAAACCATGAACCTTATAATTATAACCTTTATAATTCAAATCAACATAACTTACTCCATATTCATATGTAGCCCACTTTTTAAGATATAAATTGATTTCAATTAAGTCAATTGTGTCATCATTTAGATTGTAAGACTCTAATGTTTTTCTTAATTCTTTGTTTGTATATACTTGTTTTTCTATTTTTTCCATAGCTTTTAAAGTACTATCAAAGACAATTCGTATTTCCTCCGTATCTACAATTTACAAAATATATTAATGCATTTTTTGTATATTTACAGTGCATCAAGAACGTAATGCGTACCAACCGACATACTCGATGCACGGTGGTTTAGAATGCGGAGAACGACTCTCAAATTAATCGAGTAATCTCATACTTGTTGCAATTTTTGTTTAACTAAAATTGTATTACTATGGCAAATTTTAAAGGAAAGCTAACTATTGAAGTTTCTTTTGAAAAACTAAATGTTCCAGTTGGATTTGGAATGACTGACGCAATTATATATCATAATTGTAGTGAGCAAATATATGTGAAGTCCCCATGGACCAAGATATCAAGATCTATTAAGAAAGATAATTTTAAAATTAATATTATAAAAAAGGATGTAAAATGGGATTAAATCGATAGAAAAATTATATTTATGTGTGAGCTTGAGAATTATCAAATACAAAAACTATGGAATGGCCATGCAAGCTGAACCAAACAAAAACAATATAATAACTCATAATTTTTATTGGTGTTTTTTTGAGCTAAGTAATGGAGCTATCATTGATGTTCATTTTACAGAAAACTATGATGATTTTGGGTACAACCTTGGTGATGAATTTCTTATATCTTATCAAGAAGATTATTCGTTTAATCTAACTTTTAGGCAATGGTTTGAGGGTACCTACAGAAAGCCATGTGAGCTGATTTATGATGTATCAGGTGAGGAATACAATTTAGTTAAAGAATTCTATGCTAAGAATGTTTATGAAGTTAGAGATAAAGAGTCAGAAATAATAGAATTAGATTAAAATTTCATTCAAAAAAATATCATATTTTAGTTAATAAACTAATTTAAAAGTTTTATAAAAAATAAGTAATGCAAAACCTTCAATCAGAGTTAATAGAAATTCTTAAAGATCAAGAGTTATTTGTAGTAGATGAGAAATTAAATAAAAATAAAATAGTTGAGTCTTGTCTTAAACTAGACCCTTTATTAATAAGTATTTTAATAAATAATGAGACATTTAAAAAACATTTCTTTGTAGAGGTAGAAAATACTCTTGTTTTCGATAAAATAAAATTTCAAAGATTTGTAAACAATAAGTCATTTCTACCTGACAGTTATACCGCTTTTAAAAATAAAATAGGCTTAACCATAAATGATGGATCAACTGATAATTTTATAAAATCTAAAAATTCTGTTGTATTAGCATGGCCACACAAAGATTGTATATTAGAGGGAGGGCAAACTAAAGAAGATCAAAAAAGAGATGAAATTTTTTGGAATGAAACATTAGCTCCTGATAGTATTGACAGATTACTTGACCCAAAAGTATTTACTAGTTTTGAGAAATTTGACAAAAGTGGCAAGATTGAATTAGACGTATTAAATAAGCATGACAATTTTATTTTTAAAGGGAATAATTTGATGGTAATATCATCATTATTAAGTACATATAGAAATAAAATAAAATTAATATACATTGATCCTCCCTACAATACCGGAGGAGATGCAAACACATTTACTTACAATAATACATTTAATCACTCAACATGGTTAACTTTTATGAAGAATAGATTAAAAGTTGCAAAGGATTTAATTACTGAAGATGGTTTTATCGCAATTGCAATTGATCATTATGAATTAGCATATCTTACTGTTTTAGCTGACGAAATATTTGATAGAGAAAATAGAATTGGAATAGTTTCAATTCTCCATAATCCAGAAGGAAGACAAAATGCAAATTTCTTTACTTCAACAAATGAGTTTATGTTAGTATATGCGAAGAATAAAGATGCTGCAAAATTTAATAAAGTGTTTTTACAAGAAAATTTTAAAGAAAGTGGTGATATTGAAAAGATTTTTGAATTTGAAGACAAGATTAGCAGGTATAAAAAAGAACCATTTCTAAGGTTAGGGGGAGGTAATGCATCACTAAGGAAAAATAAACCTAATGGGTATTATCCAATTTATGTAAGTAATGACCTAAAAAATATATCAATTAAAAAAGTTGATGAAAATCAATATACGGTATATCCAATAACAAAAACCGGTCAAGAAAGAACCTGGAAATTAGTTAAAGAAAGTTTTGAAGAAAAAATAAATTCAGGAGATTATTTTGCAGAGAAAGATGATGAAGGTATTGTTGGCATCTACGAAAAATACAGAATTTTAAAAGGAAGTCCAATAACAACTAACTGGATTAATAAAAAATATAACTCTAAAACTCACGGAACTAACGCTTTAGAAAAAATAATTGGTAGTAAAAAATTTAGCTATCCAAAGTCATTATTTACAGTTATGGACACATTAGAAATTATGACTGATAAAGATGATCTTATTCTTGATTTCCATGCTGGTAGCGGAACAACTGGACATGCTGTTTTAGATTTAAATAAAAAAGATGGAGGTAACAGAAAATTTATTCTTGTAGAGCAATTAAGTGATCACATTGAAATATGTAAAAAAAGGAATCAAAAAGTAATTGGGGATAGTTCATTTATTTATGCAGAATTGATGGAATATAATCAGTATTATGTTGAAAAAATTCAAAATGTTAAAAACAAAGCAGAACTAATCACTGTATATAACGAAATGAAAGATAAAGGGTTCTTGTTATATCAATTTAACAAAGATATTTTTAATGATAGAATAGGTGCTTTTAAAACTGCATCTATTGAGACTATGCAACAATATTTAATTGAGCTTCTGGACAAGAACCATCTATATGTAAATTTTAGTGAAATAGAAGACACAAAATTTAAAATATCCAAAGCAGATAAAGATTTAAACTATTCATTTTATAAAAAATAACTGTTAATGAATATTTATAATCAAAATATCAACCTACGCTTAGATAAACGTATTTCTTCAAAAATTGATGATGGTGATTTAACCGTAGATTTATCTGCAATAATAAAAAATAATCTAAAGTTTACTCCAAGACCATACCAAGAGGTTGCATTTACATCATTTAATTATTATATGAACAACCCAAGACTAAGGTCCAAACCAACCCAAATTTTATTTCATATGGCTACAGGTTCTGGTAAAACTCTAATTATGGCTGGAACAATATTAGAATTGTATAAGATTGGGTATAGGAACTTTATTTTCTTTGTTAATACAGACACTATCATACGTAAAACAAAAGAGAATTTTTTAAATAAACAAAGCTCAAAATACCTTTATAAAGATCAGATTAATATTGACGGTATCAATATAAAAATTTCTGAAGTTGATAATTTTGAAAATATAAACTCAGATGATATAAACATTCTATTCTCTACAATTCAAGGCTTACATACTAGACTTAATAAACCTAGAGAAAACACTATTACATATGATGACTTTGTAAATAAAGAGTTTGTATTGATAAGCGATGAAGCTCATCATATAAACACATTAACAAAGAAAAAATTAAGCTCATCAGAAAAAGAAAATTTAAATAGTTGGGAATACACAGTCGAAAGAATATTAAATAGTAATCCAAATAATATTATGATGGAATATACTGCAACACTTGACTTGAATCATCCAAATGTTGCAAATAAATATTCTAACAAACTAATATATGACTATCCACTAATGAAATATAGAGAGGATGGATACTCGAAAGAGGTTGTTACAAATCAGGTTGACTACTCTCCTTTAGACAGAGCTTTAGCTGCGGTAATTATAAGTCAGTTTAAAAAGAAAGTATTTGCTAATAATGGTTTATTAGTTAAACCAGTAATAATGTTTAAATCAAAAACTACATCAGAAAGTGCTGAAATTGAATTAGATTTTATTAATGCAATTAAGAGTTTAGACACTGAAAAACTTAAAAAGTTACTTAGCTTAAATAATAAAATTCTAAAAGTAGCTATAGATTTTTTTAGCAATCTAAATATATCTAATCAAAGTTTAATCGATGAGATAAAAGATGATTTTTCAGAAGATAAGTTGATCTCAGTAAACTCTAAAAACGATAATTTAGAAAAACAAATAATAATTAATACGCTTGAAGATTCAAATAATCATATTAGAGCTGTTTTTGCAGTTGATAAATTAAATGAGGGATGGGATGTTTTAAATTTATTTGACATTGTTAGATTATATGACACAAGAGATTCAACAGGTAGAATGCCTGGAAAAACAACCATTGCTGAAGCTCAATTAATTGGAAGAGGAGCAAGGTATTTTCCCTTTCAGATTGATGAAAATCAGGAATTATATAAGAGAAAATATGATAGTGATTTTGAAAATATATTAAGAAACTGTGAAACTCTACATTATCATTGTTCTCATAATCCAAGGTACATCAACGAATTAAATAATGCACTTCGTCAAATCGGAATGTTTCCTGACGAAAAAGTTGAAAGAGATCTAATTCTTAAAGATACATTCAGAGACTCTAATGTTTATAAAAATGGATTTATTTTTTTAAATAGAAAAGTAAAAAACACCCCTAAAACATTATTGGAATATCAAGAACCTAGTATTGTAAAAAAACATAATTATAAACTAAGAACATTTAGATCTGCATCAACATATATACTTGATGATTCATCTATTAAAAGTTTTATTAGATCAAAAGAAAATACCCAGACTAGTTATTCTAAAGTTTTCTCTATTTTAAATTGGGATAAGACTATTATTCTTAAAGCAATTAGTAAAATTCCATTCTATTATTTTAGCAATATAAGAAGATACTTCCCCAGTATTAAATCTATGAACGAATTTATTAACAATAAAAAGTATTTGGGAGGTGTAGAAGTCACAGTCACTGGAATTGAAAAGGATGTAAACAGTCTTACATCTGAAGACAAACTAAATATTATGATTGAAATAGCGACAAATATTTCTAATGATATTATTAGTGGTTTTGGTGAATTTAGAGGAACTAAGTCCTTTTACAGGGAACCTATTAAAAAATATTTTAAAAATAAGAGATTGTCATTTTCAATTAATTCGAATTCTACAGCTGAAACTGGTAAACCTACAATGCGTAGTGATATTCCGCTTGAATATACAGTAGATCTTAATCAAGCTGAATGGTATGCATACAATGAAAATTATGGTACTTCTGAAGAAAAATTTTTAGTAAAATTTTTTAATGATTCAATTGAAGACTTAAAAATAAGATTTAAGGATATCTACCTTATTAGAAATGAAAGATCTTTCAAGCTTTATAGATTTAGTGACGGTAAAGCAACTGAACCTGACTTTGTATTGTTTATGACAGACAAAGATTCTGATAAAGAATTAATATATCAATTATTTATTGAACCGAAAGGTGATCATCTTCTATTCAACGATGAATGGAAAGAACAATTCTTAAAAGAAATAGAAAATGAATCATTGATTGAGCTTTATCAGAATCAAGAGTATAGATTAATCGGTATGCCTTTTTATAATAAAAGTCAGAAAGAAATTGAGTTTAAAAATAAGTTAAATGATTTAGTGAAAAATAAATAATTACTCAATAGCTATATAAAAATTAATCTAATAACTCCTTGTGTATTTCAACCATAGCGA
>CESP01163056.1_pt1 | contig 10754 bp, 11 predicted proteins | sample 531211 | NCBI WGS metagenome assembly CESP01 (sample SAMEA2622074, study PRJEB7988) | marine metagenome | biome: marine biome (ENVO:00000447); feature: surface water layer (ENVO:00002042); material: "saline water (ENVO:00002010), including plankton (ENVO:xxxxxxxx)" | depth 5 m | reverse complement strand
TTCAGATCCTAGACATATTGTTTTAGATCAAAATTTAAGTAAATGGGAATTATTGAATTTGAATACTAATGAGAGCTACATTTCAGACGCCACTATTGGTGATGGAAATCAACAATTATTCAGCGAATTTGGTTTTTCTATTGAGGTAAATCAAGAAAATCCTCCAGCTTGGGATTATTTATCCAATTCAGCTAATTATGATGAGAGTAACCGTTTAATTTCATCCTCAATTGAGTTTAGTGATGAATATAACCCTTGGTTAGGTGGCGTTAGAGATGTGGATGAGGAAGATGGAGAAGTATCAGTTAATAACACTTATCTATGGGGTAGAAATTGGATTCGTGCTGGTTCATATTCAACTGCAGCAAATACTGTATTTAACGATATTGATGGCGATCCTGATGGTGTATTTGAAGATGTTATAAATGGTACTTGGGGACCTTATAGATTAGTTTCTCCATACATTGATGGCCCTGGATATTCGATCAACACAAATTTTAGTGGGACATACAGCTTTCCTCAATCTCAATTAGGTAACAGAATGAGGAACTTACAAAGTGTGAAGGTTGTTATTACAGATGATAAGTCTAAGTGGTCAAGATGCGTAGTTTTAGAATCTCAAGACAATACAGCTTTTGCAAAAGGCGGTGTAGCTAAACTTGACCCACGATCAGACGAGTCAGTTGATAAAGAAGGCAACCCTGACGGGACAGGAACAGGTATGGGTTGGTTCCCTGGTTACGCAATCAACAAAGAAACAGGTGAGCGTCTAAATATTATGTTTGCTGAAGACTCATGGTTAAGTTCCGATAATGGTGATGATATGTTATGGAACCCATCAACAAGAGTTCAGACACAGATACCTACTTGGGCAAACGGAAGTTATTATTTGGGAGGTAAGCATTTTATTTATGTACATTCATCTAAATATGATGAATGTGAACAAGCTATGGTAGATTTAGAATCAACTACTGGTAAGTTAAGTTTCTTTAGAGACATGATGTGGACATCCATTCCTTTATTAAAGGAAGGTTATGATTTATTGTCATCTGACGTAACTATTAATATTGATGTCTCTAGAGAGTATAGAGAAATGGTTGAAGTAGATGACACAGAGTTTACAGAAGATATTTCTATCACGACTACAGCAACTCCATTAAAAGAATTTTTAAATAACTACGATAGATTGTATGCTTATGAGATTACTTCAATTTCTGCGACAGACTCTGTTAAGGTTAATGATGATTGGAGACAAGCCAACAGTTTAGGTGATATATACTATGTTGATAAAGTTAGCGGCGGAACACAAAGCTCCCCAGTAAATATGACGGTTTCTTATAAGAAAGTTAATTATCCAAATTATCGTTTTTCTACTGAAGGTATAGCACCTACAATTATGACTGAAGCAAGTCAAGTAGACTCAGTTATGGATTTAATTAATGTTGTACCTAACCCATACTATGCTTATTCTACTTATGAAGGTGTAGAAAATGGAGGTCAATTAGATTCTAGAGTAAGAATTACTAACCTTCCAGATGAGTGTATTATTTCCATATACACTATTAATGGTTCGTTAGTTAAACAACTGAATAAAGATAGTGAAGGTTCTGCATCAATCGATTGGGACCTTAAAAATCAAAAAGGTATTCCTATTGCTAGTGGAGCATATATTATTAATGTTAGTGTTCCTAGCATAGGTAAAGAAAGAAATTTAAAGTGGTTCGGTGTGTTACGTCCAATTGACTTAGACACCTTTTAATATTTAATTAAAATTAGAAATGATACGATCATTAAAATACTTTGGGGTTTTACTTTTAGCTTGTGCTTTTTCAACCAATCTATCTGCTGGAAACCCGGATCGAGTTGGTTCTGCAGGTGCTAGTCAATTATTAATTAACCCTTGGGCAAGGTCTTCTGGTTGGGGCGGTTCAAATATAGCTTCAGTGAGTGGTTTAGAGTCATTATACGGCAACGTAGCTGGTCTAGCTTTTACGGATAAAACAGAGCTTATTTTTTCTAGTTCTTCATGGATTGCTGATGTGCCGATTAATTCTTTTGGTTTCTCACAACGCATGAGTGAATCATCTGTATTAGCATTAGCCATATCTTCTATTTCTTTAGCTGATATTATGATTACTACAGAATTACGTCCTGATGGAGGTTTAGGTACTTATAGTATATCTAAAACAAACTTAAATGTTGGTTACTCTAAAGCCTTTTCTAATAGTATTTATGGTGGTTTTGTCATGAAAGCTATCATTGAAGGTACGTCGGATGCTACAGCAAGTGGTATAGCTTTGGATGCAGGTATTCAATACATCACAGGTGAGAGTGATCATATAAAATTCGGTATTGCACTAAAAAATGTTGGACCGACTATGATTTTTGACGGTGATGGTATTTCCTTTAGAGGTCAAGCTCCTGACGGAGAGTATACTATGACTTTAGAACAAAGAACTAATGCTTTTGAATTACCTTCCTTGTTGAATATAGGACTAGCGTATGATGTTCCGGTTTTTGCAGAGAATCACCGTTTAACAACAGCAGGAACCTTTACCTCAAACTCATTTCAGAATGACCAATTTCGTTTTGGATTGGAGTATTCATTCAAAGAGTTAGTAACTCTCAGAGGAGGTTATGTATATGAAGATGGTATGTCCGAAGGTAGTACCGATTTGACAGGTTTGTCGGCTGGTTTTACAGTTGAATTACCTTTAAGTGGTGAAACAACATTTGGTGTAGATTACTCCTTACGTACCGCCGATCGTTTCGGATTATTGAATACTATAGGTGTTCGTATTGATCTCTAAATAAAAAAAATTGTAATTTAGTATGGAGAGAAGGCTATTTTAGTCTTCTCTTTTGAATTTTTTAATACATTATAAAATGTCTGATATTGTATATTATACTGAAGAAGGATTGGAAAAACTCAGAAAAGAGTTAGAATTTCTGAAAACAACAGAACGACGTAATGTAGCTCGACAGATTTCGGAAGCACGAGATAAAGGTGATCTTTCTGAAAATGCTGAATACGATGCCGCAAAGGAAGCCCAAGGACTTTTGGAAGCTAAGATTGCAAAAATGGAATCTGAATTTTCTAAAGCTAGAATCTTAGATGAATCGCAAATTGATGTTTCTAAGGTTTTGATTATGTCTAAGGTGACTATCAAAAATGTTCAAAATGGTGCAGCTATGTCTTATGTAATAGTTCCTGAAAGTGAAGCAGATCTAAAATCAAAGAAAATTTCTGTGAGCTCGCCTATAGCCAAAGGACTATTAGGAAAAGAAGTAGGGGATATTGCTGAAATTCAAGTCCCAAACGGTTTGATGAAATTTGAAATTGTTGATATCAGTCGTTAATGCCATCTATATTTACCAAAATAGTGAATGGAGAGATTCATTGTTACAAGGTAGCTGAGAATGATGAGTTTTTAGCATTTCTCGATATTTTCCCATTAGCAGAAGGGCATACATTGGTTATCCCTAAGCGTGAAATAGATTATATTTTTGATATTGAAACTGATGAATATGCTCGTTTTTGGCAGTTTGCTCAAAAAGTAGCTAAAGCCCAAAAGAAAGTTATTACTTGTGAGCGTATTGGTGTAGCTGTTATTGGATTAGATGTACCTCATGCACACATACATCTTATCCCAATTAATGGAGTCCAGGATATCAATTTTTCTAAACCTAAACTATCTATTACTAAAGAACATATGCAAGAGATTGCAAATTCAATTGACAAAGTATTCTAGCCTAATCTATCAGGATTATCTTTTAAGAATGAGTTCCAGCCAGAATACGATTTACCTCCAGAAATTTTTCCTTTTTGAAAATAATGACAAACAGCGGCTGCTAACCCATCTGAAGCGTCCAAGTGCTTGGGTGTCTCATTTATTTTCAACAAGCTTTTTAGCATAGCTGCTACTTGTTCTTTAGAGGCTGTACCTTGACCAGTAATAGACATTTTTATTTTTTTAGGAGCGTATTCAAAAATTGGAACATCCCTAAACAAGCCAGCTGCCATAGCAACACCTTGGGCTCGTCCCAGTTTTAGCATAGATTGTACGTTCTTGCCAAAGAAAGGTGCTTCTAATGCCATTTCATCGGCTTTGTATTCATCTATTAATGCTAAAGTTCGCTCAAAAATACGTTTTAGCTTATCGGCATGGCTATTCAATTTGGATAATCGTAAAACCCCCATTGTTATCATTTCCATTTTATTTCCCTTAACATGTATTAGTCCATAACCCATAATTGTTGTTCCGGGGTCAATACCTAAAATAATTCTGTCTGTTTTACTTTTCAATTTCGTATTATTGTTTCTGATGCAAAGTAGTAAAAAAATAAGTGCTTTTATAAAGCTAAGTATAGTTTGCTTAGCCGTATGGTTTTTGTATCAAAAGGTTTTTTCTAATGAAAGTTACTCGCAAGTCAAAACTCAGTTTTTATCTATTCTAAGCGAGGGTAGTCGCATTGAGCTTATTCTTGTTTTTTTTCTAATGTTTATCAATTGGTCTATAGATGCTATAAAGTGGCAATTTTTAGTATCAAAGTTGGAGAAAGTTTCTTTTTGGTTGGCTTTAAAAGCTGTTTTTTTAGGAATTACGGTATCTATTTTTACACCCAATAGAGTAGGGGAGTTTGGTGGTCGTGTATTTTGTTTGCAGCAGGCCGATAGGTTAAAAGCTATTTTTGTAACTATATTTGGAAATATCACTCAATTAGTTATAACCATAATATTTGGCATTTTAGCATTTCTTTTTTTTAGTTATCAATATATCTATTTATTATTTATAAAAAGTGATTACGGTATTTATATCCTGTTAGTATTATCTGTTGTAGCGCTTACGGCTTTAATTTATTTATTGTATAATATTTCTCAATTATCATCATTATTTTCTAGATGGAGTTTTTTAGAAAAATATAAATCCTACGCATTAGTATTTTCTTTGTTTTCAGCAAAAGATATTTCTAAGATTTTGTTTTTGAGTATGCTTAGGTACGGTATTTATTCTTTTCAATTCTATTTACTCATCAAGTTTGTTAATATTGAAATCAATCTTTTACAGTCTTTGACAATGAGTGCGCTCACTTTTTTAAGTATGTCTATCATACCTACTATTGCTTTAACGGAACTTGGTGTTCGTGGTTCAGTAGCTGTTTATTTCTTTGGTTTCTTGTCATCTAATGCCTTAGGAATAATGACTGCTTCTTTTGCATTATGGACTATTAACTTGGTAGTACCTGCATTAATTGGTATCTGCTTTGTCTATCAACTCAAATTTTTTAGAAAATGATAGAAGCATTACTGATTTTCATTATTTTTTTTTACTCACATCAAGTTTATCTTTTTTATAAAGGATGGCATAATCTAGTTCCTTTCAAAAGTGATGTAACCACTAAAGTATCTGTTGTTATAGCTCTAAGAAACGAAGAAGAAAATATTCCTTTTTTATTAGAGGATTTATCCAAACAAGACTATTCATCTGACTATTTAGAGTTTATATTAGTTGATGATTTTTCTGATGACAATTCCTATGACTTACTAAAGAAGTCCAGTTTGCCGCTAAAGGTGTTGCGTTCTGAAGAAGAAGGTAAGAAAGCGGCAATCAGTAGAGGTGTAGCTGTAGCACAATACGATATTATTTTGACAACTGATGCCGACTGCCGTTTGTCTTCCAATTGGGTGAAACAAATGTTAGCCCCCTTTTGCGATGATAGTATCCACTTAGTTTCTGGTCCTGTATCTTACACCAATTTAAATACATTTTTTGATAAGTTTCAAGCCATAGAATTTATGAGTTTGATTGGTTCCGGTGCTGGAGCAATTGGCATAAATAAAGCTTTTATGTGTAATGGGGCTAATATGGCTTTTCGTAAATCCATTTTTATGTACACTAAAGGACACATAGCCTCTGGTGATGATATTTTTCTATTGCATAACGTAAAAAAATCTGGAGGAAAAATTGTCTTTGTAAAGGAGCAATCAGCTATAGTGTTTACAAGTCCTGAGGCAAGTTTAAAAGCCTTTTTCAACCAAAGAAAACGTTGGGCAGCAAAAAGCTCGTCCTATACAGATTCTACTGCACAGTGGATAAGTGCTGTGGTTTTTCTTATTAATTTAACACTGTTATTGGTTTTGTTTTCGGCTAAATTTAATTTATTTTTAGTTGTATTCTTGATTAAACTCATTGTTGACTATCTTTTTGTCAAGTCCTTGTCTCGATTTTTCTTTTATGAAAAATACTTATCTTCATATTGGTTTATGGCTTTTTTATATCCTTTTTATATTGTTTTGGTAGCTGTTAGTTCACAGTTTAGTTCCTTTGAGTGGAAAGAAAGAAAACACCAAAAATGAATAGTTTGTCCCAAATAGCTTGGTCTAAATTTAAAAAAGACTTTTTGGGAGTTACGGCTTTGTATGCCATTATTTTGGCGGTTGTAGTAAGTATTTTTGGGTACCATATTTTTCCTGATTCTACACCTTATGCAAATCAAATGCACTTGGAGCTATCTAAGCAATCACCTGGTTTTGAAGTTGATATTATTTTATTACCCAGACATGATATAGAGCAAATTAGTTTTTTTGAAAAAATGATTTTTGGTCATGAAAACCCTTACAGGGAAATCCCTATTTCTGATTTTAAGGACGTGAATGGAAAATTATACTATACAGCTTTCGGAGCTAATTATGAACAAGTATTAGAAAGTGAAGATTATAGCCTAATAAAACGCAATTATTTACTAGGAACAGATTCTTTTGGTAGAGATTTGCTTAGTCGTATTTTATGTGGTACACGAGTAAGTTTGTCGGTAGGTTTTATTGCAGTTTTAATCTCTTTAGTGATTGGCATAACCTTAGGAGCTATGGCGGCTTATTTTAGAGGCAAAGTAGATGCCGTTATAATGTGGTTAGTCAATGTTGTCTGGTCTATTCCTACTTTGTTGATGGTCATAGCTATTTCTTTAGCACTAGGCAAAGGCTTTTGGCAAGTTTTTGTAGCAGTAGGACTGACTATGTGGGTAGAGGTAGCTCGTATAGTTAGGGGTGAAGTGCTAAGCATTAGAGAGAAAGAATTTGTAGAAGCGGCTCAATCCTTAGGATATGGACATTTTAGAATAATCTTTAAGCACATATTGCCAAATGTGATGGGTGCAGTTATTGTTATCTCGGCTGCTAATTTTGCTTCTGCTATACTTATAGAATCGGGACTCAGCTTTTTAGGTATTGGTGCTCAGCCCCCAATTCCATCTTGGGGAACAATGATAAAAGACCATTACGCATATATCGTAATGGGAAAATCATATTTAGCTATTTTTCCAGGCTTAGCTATAATGTATTTGGTATTGTCTTTTGTTTTAGTAGGTAATGCCTTTAGAGATGCTCTTGATGTTCGTCATTAGAACAATAAAAGACCAATAACAAATATTGAACCCCCAACCAATAATAATAGTAAACTGTAAGGTAAAATATCTTTTGCTTTTAAGCCGGTTATTGCTAGAAGTGGTAATGCCCAAAATGGTTGTAACATATTAGTGAGTTGGTCGCCATAAGCAAGTGCCAATACGGCTTTCCAATACGGCACATTCAACTGACTAGCGGCTTCAATAATAATAGGTCCTTGTACTCCCCATTGACCACCACCGCTAGGAACAAAAACATTAACTATTCCTGCGCTAATAAATGCAAATATTGGGAAGGTGGTAGAGTTTGATATACTAACAAAGAAATCGGAAAATACACCAACTAATCCTGAACTATTCATAATACCCATAATACCAAAGTATAAAGGAAACTGGATGAGTATTCCACTCGCTCCACCAATTGCTTGACTAACACCTTTTAGAAAGTGATTAAAGTTCTTGTGCAATAATATACCTATGCCCAATAAAAACAGATTGATGAAGTTTGGGGTGATAAAGGAAAGAGATAGTTGTTGAGGTAAAATCAGGGCTTTGTATAGACAGTACAATATTATCATACCTCCAAAGACATAAGCCAGAATATTAGAATGGTCAAGGCGTTCAGCACCTTGTATCTCTTCTTGTTCATCTAGTACAGGTTCTGAGCTTAATTTGATGATTTTAGACTCACTTTTTTTACCCAGTACAAACATTAGACAAGGTAAGACTATCAATAACATTATACTTACGCTAATGTTCATAGTTGAAAAAATAGTTTCGGATTGAGAAATAACGCCAATTTTTTCTTCCAAAAAATGACCTTTTTCAGCAATTTTGATAGGTGCAGAACCAGAAATACCACCATGCCAAACCATTAAGCCAGAATATCCAGCTGCACCAATAAGTGGATAGTTCAGTGGGATGTTATTTTTGGTGGCATATTCTCCGACTTTTCGAGCAAAGATGGCACCAAACACCAAGCCCAATCCCCAATTAAAAAAACTAACTAATAAAGTCAGTAAAGTAACCCAAGCTGCAGCCTGAGCTGTATTACTACAAATTAGTGTGACTTTATCTATCCAATGGCTTACTGTTTTGGTGAGTGCCAAAACATGACCCAATACGAGCATGAGCATCATTTGCATTGCAAAAACTAAAAGAGGAGTGTTCCACAATCCCTTTTCCCAATAATTGAGGAGTGATAAAGGCGTTTCTTGATTTGGACTTAGAAAATAGGCTAAAACAAAAGTTACTAAGGTAAGTAGTACTGCTATTGTAAATGGTGCAGGTAGTAAAGCCTTTAATACACGGATTAGCCGAGCAGACATCTTTAAAATGGTAGGTCGTCTTCTTCAGCGTCAGAAGCTTCTAATGGTGCTTGAGGCATATTAGTGTCTTCTATAACGGCTGCTGCTGCTCTATTGATTCTCCAAGCGTCGATATTATGATAATATTTACCATTATACTCTCTTGAAGAGAGGTTGAAAGAAACTTCTATTTCAGTACCAGGCTGAATGCCATCTATCATAGCGATTTTATCCACACCAAAAAGACTGAAACATACTTCTGGATTGTATTGTGCGCCAGTGTCAATGACAAAGGATTGTTTTTTCCATTCTTTTCCGGCTTTACTTGTACCACTTTCTACATCTAACGCTTTGACTAATTTTCCTGTAATTGTTAAACTCATATTCTATTTAATTTATCGATCAATAATGTTTTCCAAGCCTCACTAACGCGGCCTTTTTTTAATAATTCTTTAGCACGGTAATGTAAAGCTTCTCTAGCTTCTTCATCTTCAGCACTAAAATTTAGTAATTCTTTTGTAGTATTATTTTCTTCTTTATATTTTTCTACTTCTTGTATACTTGGTATGGATTCCACATTACCCAACATACCTAAGTCGTTTCCTGTAAGGATTTGGCTATTTCTAATTTGAGATGGAATATTATCTATACCAATGCCTAAGTTACGTATAGGTTTTTCTACTTCAAACAGTGAATCTTGTGATGAGCGGCAATACCAATTACCACCCATTCGACCTACTAAATCAATTTTGTTAGGGTCAATAGCACCCATATTGTTTAGTATTTTTTCGTTGATGTGTATCATTTTGATTTCACAAATGATCAAGTTTCCAGCTCCACCTTCTTGTCCTAGAGAGATAACCTCATCCACGACACATTCCATTTGAACAGGTGATTCTTTAACTCTAAATGGCTTTACTAATTCAGATTCAACCTCCGTTAGGCCGGATTTAATAAATTCGTTGACGCCAGATTCATATTCTGTGCTTGAAAGTGAAGTCTGTTGCACTATGTCATAAGAAACTACATTTATAACTACTTCTTTGTTGTCTAATACATTTTCTAAGGTATGTTTGGTGGTGTTGTTACGCACTCGTCTTGCTGGAGAAAAAATAGCTATAGGAGGATTAGCACTGAATACATTGAAAAAACTAAAGGGGCTAAGGTTAGGATTTCCATACTGGTCCAGCGTACTGGCTAATGCAATAGGACGAGGACCAACAGCTCCCAAAAGGTATTGGTGAAATTCGCCAACGGGAATATCTTTAGGTTGTATGTGTAACATAGTGGTAAAAAATTATTCTTAACAAAAGTAATATTTTGACTGAAAAATTAAAGCAGGTTACAGAATAAATATTATTATAGAAATGGACTAAAAATTTTATATTTGTAATGATTCTGCTGCGGATGTGGTGGAATTGGTAGACACGCTAGACTTAGGATCTAGTGCCGTGAGGCGTGGGGGTTCGACTCCCTTCATCCGCACACTAAAGCAACTCCAACTGGAGTTGCTTTTTTTTGCCCTAACTCATCGATGTTTAATTTATTAAAATTCACTAATAATAAGCTTGATTCTTTAATAAATTTACATGTGTAATTTTGCTTTATGTTTAAAAAGTATGAATTTGATATTTTACTAATATTTACTTTATGAAACTAGTGTATAATTTATTGATTGTTATGATGCCTTTTGTTGGTTTGTCTAAGTCAGAATCTAACATAATTTCTGATTCAATTTCTGAATCTGTTTTATTAGACGAGATTAATTTGCTGGATTGCATAGACCCTTATCTTATTAATTTTCATACCCTTTTTTTTATTTGTTAACCTTTTCGAGGTTGTGGTAATGTTACTTGTTTCAATTCTTGTTATGCTGAAAAAAGTGGGTGTATTGAGTGAGTTAAATATTGAGCATTCTTACCACTTTTTTTAATTGTGAAAAAAAAATTGGAGTGATTTCAAATAATATTAACTTCTGCATCAAGAGCGATGCCAAACTTTTGTTGAATAGAGGCTTGTATATCCTTAGATAGTTTCAAAATA
>CESP01039444.1_pt1 | contig 10787 bp, 10 predicted proteins | sample 531211 | NCBI WGS metagenome assembly CESP01 (sample SAMEA2622074, study PRJEB7988) | marine metagenome | biome: marine biome (ENVO:00000447); feature: surface water layer (ENVO:00002042); material: "saline water (ENVO:00002010), including plankton (ENVO:xxxxxxxx)" | depth 5 m | reverse complement strand
GGGGCACCTGGCAACAGAACGCCCCTACTCATTTGTTAATTAAGTTTAATGTGGGCATATTTTAACGCCCACACAATATTATTATCTTTAGTCTTTATATTTTTTGCCAACATACTTAAAACCTTTAGACTCAAGAAGTTTAACCAAATTTTTTTTTATCTGATCTCTTGATGTATTTTTGTCAGCTATTTTTTCAAAAAAAACTGGTTCTAAACCTCTATCCTTTTTCGATTTAAAATAATTTTTAATTGATTGTATCTTTATCTTCATTTGCCTCCTTTAGCGTTGTGTTTAAAGTCCCAGCAAGTAGAGTTGATTTCTAAATCAGGACTTCTATACTAATATCATAAATACAATTTATTCAAAGCTTAAAATATTTTATGGAAATCTTTATACATCTCGGATATCCAAAAACCGGATCTACATTTTTACAACAGCAGGTATTTCCTTTGATAAAAGATATCAATTATATTGGTAAACCATTTAAAAAAGAAGAATTATCAAAAATTTTTATAGATATAATTCAATTAAACGATGATGAATTTATAAAAAAAAGAGGTCAAATAATAGATGAAATTGAAAATTATTTTGCAAAATCAAATTTTAAGAAAGTATTATTGTCATATGAGGATTTTATGGTAGCTACAATATTAAATACAAAAGAAATACCTGAAACTAATCAAATTTTTAAAACTTTAAATAGGACAAACGAAATTTTCTCAACATTCGGCAAGGTGAATTTTTTCTTTTGCATAAGGAATTATATAGAAATATTAGAGAAAAATTTAAATCAGTTTGTACCATACTTTAATTTTCAATATAGATACAAAGATTTTTATATGAATCTAAATGGTGAAAAAAAAAATAATTTTATTTTAAAAAATTTTTTTTATGGTGAAATATATAATTTTATTAAAGCTATATCTAAAAATTCTAAAATTTTTTTATATGAAGACCTAAAAAAAGATTACAAAGTTTTTATTAATGAATTATTAAGATATTTAGAGGTAGATCAAAACGTAGAGGAGATTCAAATTAAAAATGTAAAAATTAACCCTTCAAAATCTTTTATTTATTGGTTTAAATTATATTTTAAAAATATTTTAATAAATCCAAAAAAAATTCTTAAATATGAAAATTATATTGGTATGTTTAAAAAAATTAAATATATCTTTAACAGAAAAAGAAAAACGTTCTCGGTAAAAAAGGACAAACAACTAATACTTAAATTTTATTCACCTGATTTCAATTTATTACCCGAAGAAACAAAAACAAAATGTGTTAATTATGGGTATTTTGATTAGTTGCAGGTGGTGGTGGGAGGTCAAAAATACCACCAAAGATTGAGGATCCATTGTTAGGAAACGGTTAAGTGCACTCTTGTTATTGTTATTCGTATTTAGTAAAACAAATTAAAAATTAAAATATAAAAAAGGATTTATATTTTTTAAGTCAAAAATCATTGATAACGAGTACATCAAAACAATTAAAAGAACAATTATTAAAGAAAATATATATATGTTTTGATTTATTAAATTTAAAAATTTTTTTAAAAAACTCATATCAATTATATATATATATAAATTTATTAAATAACATTAAAAAAATTGTTAAGATTAATACACTCAAACTTATTGTATAATATTATTAATTAGTAATGCATAAATTAAAACAAAATTTCTTAAAGTACTATCTTACTGAATCTGAAAAATTAAATTGGAAAACAAAACCTAAAAAAATAATTAAATATCATGATAATAATAAATTTGAATGGTTTCCAGACGGTAAAATAAACGTTTATCAAAATTGCATATCTGATCATGTTAAAAAAAATAAAAGCAAAATTGCGCTTATTACTGTCGGAGCAGATAAAAAAATTAAGAACTATAAATATTTTGAAATAGACAAAAAAGTTAATCATATGTCAGCATATCTAAAAAAAATTTCTAAAAGTAAAAATGATTTTAAAGTAATGCTATATGCATCTGCATCTATTGAGTCCGCAGTTATAATGTTGGCATGTTCTAAAATTGGATTGCATTTTTCAGTAATTTTTCAAGAGTTAGAGAGCTTAGGTATTTTAAATAGGATAAGACTATTTAAGCCAGATATTTTTTTTTCGAGGCTTTCAAAAAAAGATTTTAAAAATAAGTTTAACTTAAAATTTAAAAAAAAAATTAAATTTGTATTTCAAGAACAAATAGAAAAAATAATACATAACAAAATTAAAATAAAATCTCCTAAGAACAATTTTGTTAAAAGTGATAAAAATTTTTTTACTCTTTTTACATCTGGATCAACAGGTGCCCCTAAAGGTATAACCCATTCTACTGGTGGATATTTGCTTTACACTAAACTCACGTGTGAAAAACAGTTTGGTATGAATAAAAATTCAATTGTTTTAACAGCCTCAGATGCAGGATGGATTAATGGTCACACATATTCATTATTTGGCCCTCTAATTTTTGGTGCTACAACTATACTTGTTGAAAAGCCGATATCATTAATTGATTTAAATCTTTTAAAAAAAATTTTAAAATTAAAAACAAGTATAATTTATTTACCTGTAACATTATTAAGGTTAATAAAATCATTAGATAAAAAAATGAATATCCAAAAAAAATATATCAAGGCAATAGGATCAATGGGAGAACCACTAGCCCCATCAGTTGGAAAATGGTTTGCCAAAAATTTTTTAAAATATGATTCTTCAATTGTGAACACATATTTTCAAACTGAAACAGGAGGTATCATTTGTTCTCCAAGATATAATCAAAATATTAGAAAAGTACCACATGGTTCAGTTGGGCAGCCTTTATCAAAATTTCTCAAAATCATACCTCTCGATACAAAAAAAGTTAAAGAAATAAAAGTAACAACTCCTTGGCCAGGTATGATGAAAAATGTGATTAATGGAAAAAAAGAATGGAATAAATATTGGGATAAAAAAGGAAATTTTAAATTATTTGATCTGGCTACAAAAAAAAAAGATAATATTTTTATTCATGGTAGAAAAGATGATGTCATAAATATCCGCGGACATAGAATTGGTTCTGAGGAAATTGAATCCACAGTATTAAAAATAAACAAAGTTGTGGAGTGTTGTGTGATAACATTAAATGATTACTTAGAAGGTGCTAAGATTTTTTTATTTATAGTCTCTAAAAAAAATCTTGATCATGAAATCGAAAAAATTCTTATTTCAACGTTTGGTACCTACGCTATACCAAAAAAAATTTACTATATTTCACAAATACCAAAAACTAGAAGTGGAAAAATTTTAAGAAGATTAATTAGAAATATTCTTGAAAATCCAAAATTAAAAAATTATGGTGATACAAGTACAATTCTAAATTATAAGAGTTTGGAAAATGTAAAAAATGCAATATTGAGAAATGGATAAAATTAAAAATACAATTAAAATTATATCTAAAAATACGGGTATTGAAGAAAACTTAATAAGTCAAAATTCTTCAATGGATGATTTTTCTAAATGGGATAGCATCGCTCATGTTAAAATAATGCTAGAATTAGAAAACAAAATGGATAAAAAAATAAGCACAAGTAAAATGAGCGAACTTACAACCGTATCAAAAATTATAAAATTTTTTGAAAAATAGTGTTATTTTATACTTTACCCTATCTAGCTGTTTTCTTGCCATTTAGTTTAATTTTGTTTTTTTCATCAAAATATCTAAAAATAGATAATAAGATTATTTTGATTTTTTTGAGTTTGTTTTTTTATTCTTGGTGGAATATTTATTATCTTCCAGTAATTTTAATTTCAATCATTTTTAATTATTTTATTTCTAAAAAGATAATTTCTGAGATAAAAAAAAAAAAATTTTTTTTATTTTTAGGAATATTTTTAAATATTTTATTGTTAGGAATATTTAAATATTTTGATTTTATAATCGAAAATATAAATTTTATTTTTTCTTTAAATATTAATTTATTAAATTTACCTTTTCCATTAGCAATAAGTTTTTTTACTTTTCAAAGTATTACTTTTTTAATCAATTCATATGATGAAGAGATAATCAACCTAAAGGCTAAAGACTTTTTTTTATTTATAGTTTTTTTCCCCCAATTAGTTGCTGGTCCAATTGTTAAATATAATCATATGATGCCACAATTTAAAAATGAAAATAATTGGGTATTTAATAAAAGAAATTTTAGTATAGGATTAATTGTTCTTTTTATAGGATTTGTTAAAAAAGTTTACTTCGCAGATACTCTCTCTACATTTGTTGATACTAATTATGAAAATTTAGATAAAATAGATACTTATTTAGCCTGGTTAGTAAGTTTATGTTTTACATTTCAATTTTATTTTGATTTCAGTGGTTATGTTGATATGGCCACAGGTTCTGCAATTATGATGAATATTTATTTACCACAGAATTTTAACAGTCCCTATAAATCTACCTCAATAATTAATTTTTGGCAAAGATGGCATATTACGCTTACCCATTTTTTAACTAATTATATTTACAGTCCAATATTACGATCTTTTAAAAATATAAATTTTTTCAATTCAATGGTTTCAATTTTAGCAGTTTTTTTAATTGCAGGGTTATGGCATGGTCCTTCTTGGACTTTTGTAATATTTGGAGCGTTTCATGGTGTGGGATTAATAATAAACCATTCTTTTAAAAATTACGTAAATTATAAAATCCCGAATTTAGTTTCTTGGTTTATTACTTTTAACTTCGTTAATATTTCATTTGTTTTCTTTAGATCAGAAACTATGGCTGACGCTCTTTTGATAATAAAAAAAATGTTTAACCTTAATTTACTAGGGAGTTATGATTTAAATTTTTCAATAAATGGCTTATTTTTTTTATTTTTAAATAATTTTAATTTAATTATATGTTTTTTACTTTCCATAGTTATCTGTTTTTATTTTAAAAATACCTATGAATTACTAAGAGATAAAGATAATAAATATTTAACTAAAGAAAAATAAAACAAATGATAACAAAAAAAAATTATCAACCAGAAATTGATGGTTTAAAAGCAATTGGTATTTTATCTTTAATTTTTTATCATGCGAATCTTAATATCTTTGGAAAAAGTATTTTCCAAGGTGGTTTTATAGGAATAGATATTTTTTTTATTATCTCAGGTTATTTATTTACTTTATCAGTATTAAATAAAATATCACATAATAATGATACCTCATTTAAATATTTTTTTGAAAATAGAGTTAGAAGAATTTTACCACTTTTACTTTTTATTATTTTGTCTTTTATTCCATTTGCATGGATTTATTTTCTTCCAGACGACTTTGTAAGCTATGCTAAATCGATTATTTCATCAATTTCTTTTACTTCAAATTTTTTTAATTATTATTCAGGAAATGAATTAAGTGAGATGAAACTATCCACTAAGCCTTTTCTACATACTTGGGCACTGTCTATTCTGGTACAATTTTATGTATTTTTTGCTTTTATAATTTTTCTAGTTTTAAAACATCAAAAAAAGCACTTTACCAAAATATTATTTTTCTTAGTGTTTTTAAATCTCATTTTTATCCAATTATCTTCATCTAATAACTCTAGTTTATTTGGTTCAAATGACTTTTTTAATTCTTATTTTTTGCAAAGTAGAGTTTGGGAAATTTTGGTTGGTTCAATACTAGCATTTTATAAGTTTAATATTAATGAAAAAATTATTAAGAGCAGTAATGCTAGATTTTTAAGAGAAATATTTACCTTTATAGGCCTAATATTAATTATTTCTTCAATTGTTAATTTTAATGATCAAATGCCTTATTTATCACTATATTTAATTCTGCCAATTACTGGTGTGAGTTTAATAATTTTATTTTCTAGCACAAATAATTCAATGACTAAAATTTTATCGTTTAAATTATTCACCGGAATTGGATCGATGTCTTTTTCATTATATCTTTGGTATTTCCCAGTTTTTGTTTTTGCAAGAATTACTGAATTTGTACAAGGGGAAATTTTAAACAAAGTTATAGTAGGATCGATTATATTTTTATTATCGATACTGACATATTATTTTATTGAAAAACCAACAAGTAACAAGACTTATAAATTTAAATTGATATTTTATGGAATTTTTACAGCTATAATTATTAATCTTATATTTAATTTCAATGTGCTTAATAAAAATGGCGAGTTAAGAAATTATCCTCAAATTGTAAAAGAAAATACCTCAGAAAATCCATGGTTTTTGTTAAAAGACTCAAAGGGACAAGTTTGTCATGATAATTTAAGTTTAATGGGTTGCAAATTTAATTCTTTTTCTGAAAAAAAAATTTATATCATTGGTGATAGTCAAATGGCATCACTTATGCATAATTTAAAAGAAAGAGTTATACTTAAAGGTTATCAATTTATCACTTCAACCTTTGGCGGATGCTTATATTATCCTGGTTTTAATAGAGTTAATGTAAAAAATAATGAAGTTTTTAAAAATTGTAATGATGATTATTTTAATAGTTTAAAAGGAATTCTATCTAAAGAAAATAATTCTATTTTTATATTTGGTGGCAGGATAACTTTACACTTAAGTAATTATAGATTTGATAATAAAGAGGGTGGAGTTGAAGGAGAAAGATGGAGCGGCAAATATATTCCAACTAGCAGCCTTTATGATGATATTGGTAGCTCTTTAAAAACAGAAATTTTAAAATTAGCTGAAAAAAATAAGATAATATTAATTTATCCAAATCCAGAAGTTGGTTGGGATGTAAAAAGAAAGATTTATTTACAATGGATCAATAGAAAAGATAAATTTTCTAATACTTTTGACTTTAAAAATATTAATACATCATACAAGGTTTATAAAGATAGAAACAAAAGAAGTTTTGAATTATTAGATTCTATTGAACATTCAAATGTTTATAGAGTTTATCCCCATAAATTATTTTGTGATACAATCATAAAAGAAAGATGTGTTACTCATGATGATAAACATATATTTTACTCCGATGCGCACCATCCATCAATTAAAGGAGCAGAAATGATCAATAATTTAATTATCAATGAGATTGAAAAAATTGAAAAGTGAGGAGCTCTGTTAACTATCAATGTCTTTAAAAATTTACTAAAAGTAATCAATTTTTTTTTTTGAAAATATAGTTATAAGTAGATAACATTTTTGAATTTGGATTATCTTCACCTTTATTCTTTGATACAAATAAAAAATTATTATCTAACAAAATTTTTTTAACTCTTGTTTTTTGATCAATAAAATCTTCATTTAATTCTACTGATATACTTTTAATTTTATCAGAGTTTAAATATTTATCAGCACCTTCTAATATCAAATGCTCTATTCCATCTACATCAATCTTAATATAATCCGGTATTTCTAATATTTTATTTTCTATTAAATTATTAATATTATTTCCAAATACTTTGTAACTATTTTTTTTATATATTTTATTACCATCAAATCCAAAATCTTCTCCGAATGAATTTGAAGAACAACCTTCTTGAAATCTTGTTTCTTTCAAAATTTGATAAGTATTAGGTTTTAAAGTTAGAGGGAACTGATTTATTATAATTTTTTCTTGTAAATTATTAACAGAAATATTTCTACTTAATACTCTCAAATTACTTGTTGATGGTTCAAAACTATAAACTTTTATTTTCTTGTGCTTTATGGAAGCATATATAGAAAATAAACCTATGTTTGAACCAATATCCCAAAAAATTATGTTATCATTATTAAAATTATCTATCCATTCTAACGTGCCAGGTTCTTTTGAGTAAAACCTTTTTACTCTTAAGTTCACCGCTTTGTTAGGTACAAAAAATTTTATTTTTGTATTTTGTATAGTAATTTTTTTATAACTTTTACTTTCAATATATTCTTTGAGATAAAGTAAAAATTCAAATTTTTTACCAAATAGACCTATTATCTTATCTAATGAAAATAAAATATAATAAATAAATTTTGAAAATTTAAAAAGCATTAAGAAGAAAAAATTATAAGAAAAATCTTTTTTAATTTATTAAGCCTAGCAAATCTTACGATAAGTTACGACTCGATTTTTGGAGTTATATTGGTGTTAAATGAAAAATTTAGGCTTTTAATTTAAAAGATTAGCGAATAATGTTAAAAAGTTAGGGGCACCTGGCAACAGAGCACCCCTTTCGATAAAAAAATGAGTGAATTAAAAAAACTAGAAAACTTTTTCAAAGTAATTAAAAAATACGATGAAAACTTAAAATTTAAGATAGTTGAAATTGGCGCCCATCCCTATGGTGATTTTAAGGAAGGTTTCCATATTTTGTTGGACTATTTTCCTGGATCTGAAATTTATGCTTTTGAGGTAAATAAAGAAGAGTGTCAAAAACTAAATAAGATTTGTAAAAAAGGGATGAAATTTTTTCCTATTGCGCTTGGTGAAAAAAAAGAAATTAGAAAATTTTATGAAACTTACATGCCTGTTTGCAGCTCATTGTACAAACCGAAAGACGAATTTTTAAAATTATACAACAATTTAAACATCGCTTACTTAAAAAACACCACTGAAATAGAAACAATTAGTCTTGATGAATTTTCAAACAATCATGGATTAGAACATATTGACTTTATTAAAATTGATATACAGGGAGCGGAGCTTGATGTTTTTAAAGGAGGCAAAAAAACTCTGGAAAAAACTTTAATGATTGTGAGTGAAGTAGAGTGGGTAGAACAATACATTAATCAACCACTCTTTGGGGATGTAAGTTCTTTTTTAAGAAAGGAAGATTTTATGCTTCATAAATTTCTAGAATATGGCACAAGGTCTCTTAAACCTATAATATTTAATCAAAACAAAAACTTTGGGACACAGTTTATATGGTCAGATGCATTGTTTATTCGTAATATAATGAATGTTTCTAAATTAAATGATGAAGAATTAATTAAATCGGCTGTTCTTTCTTATATTTATAAAAGTCCTGACTTAACTTATTTTTATCTAACTAAATTTGATGAAAAAAACAATTCATCTTTTTGTAATTTATTCAATGTAGTAAATTAGTTTTAATATGCCATTTATCGAAAAAATATTTAATCCATTAACTACCTTTCACCACAAAAGAATTTTTATGCACTTAAAAAACTTAAATATTAACAAAATTATTGATATTGGTGCCCATAAGGGTGAGTTCCTTGAAAAAATGTTACAAATTGAAAAAGTAAATTCATTTTATGCGTTTGAACCGCAAAAAGATATCTTTGATATTCTTAATAAAAAATTTTCAAAAAATAATAAGGTTACATTACTAAATTATGCACTAGATAAAGAGATTACAAATAAAAATTTGCAGATAAATAAATTTAGTGCAACTTCATCTTTAGCAGAAGTTAATGAGAAGTCAATGTATTTAAAATTGAAAAATTTTTTGACAAACTCAAAATCAAATTTTATTGATGAATACGCAGTTCAAACAAATACTGTGGATAATATTTTCAAAAATGTGAACTTAGAAAAAACATTACTTAAAATTGATGTTGAGGGATTCGAGATGAATGTTATTAAAGGATCTAAAATTAAACTAAAGGAAATACCGTATATATTAATAGAAAATCAATTTGGGAATCATTACAAAAATAGTAATTTTAATGATATCAAAGATGTGCTTTTAAAATATAAATTTGTTGAATCAAAAAAATTTGTTTTTCCAACCATGCATTATCAAGATTTGTTATTTAAAAAAAGCTAATTTATTTTAAAAATTGATTTAAGTTCGGTTTAAAATAATTAGGCCCTTTCATTACTTTTCCATTTTCATTAAATATTGGTTTTCCATCATCACCTAATTTACTCATGTTAGAATTTTGAACTTCTTCAAAACATTTGTCTAAATTAACTCCAAAAGCATGTCCAGCTCCATAGGTAACGTAAAGAATATCTGTTAAAGCATCTATTGTTTCTTGCAAATCTTTTTTATTAATTGCCTCCTTAAGTTCCTCGAGCTCCTCCTCTATAAGGTCGACCCTTAATTTATTAATCTTATCCGAGGAAAAACTTGCCTTTACTTTAACCTCTTGCCCAAATGTTTTCATAAATAAACCAACTTTTTCAAAATTTGTCATAAGGCTCCTATATGATTCTAATTACTTTTAATGTATAATAATATTTACATTATCCAAATGAAATTTAGAAAAGAAGTCGATAGTATGGGAGCCATCAATGTTGATGATGAAAAGTATTGGGGTGCATCAACTGAAAGATCAAAAAAATATTTTGATATAGGAAAAATATTAGTAAGCAAAACATTGATAAATGCAATTGCTATGATTAAACTTTCTGCTGCCCTAGTACATAAAAAAGAAAAACAAATTGATATTAAAATCTGTAACGCAATTGTTGCAGCTTCTAAAGAAATAATCTCTGGTAAGCTTGATGGAAATTTTCCATTGAAAGTCTGGCAAACTGGATCTGGTACTCAAACAAATATGAATGTAAATGAGGTTATTGCTAATAGGGCTATTCAAATTTTAGGTGGAAAAAAAGGTTCTAAGAAACCAGTTCATCCAAATGACCATGTAAATAAATCTCAATCAACAAACGATGTTTTTCCTACAGCAATGCATATTGCGATTGCCATTGAGACAAAAAAAAAATTATTACCCTCTTTAAAGAATCTTAGTAAAGAATTAAAAGCAAAAATAAGTAAATTTAAAAATATTGTTAAAGTCGGTAGGACACACCTTCAAGACGCCACTCCACTTACCTTAGGACAAGAATTTTCAGGCTATTATTCACAGTTAAATGATTGTATTTTAAGAATTGAAAATTCTCTAAAAGAAAT
>CESP01011171.1_pt1 | contig 10801 bp, 7 predicted proteins | sample 531211 | NCBI WGS metagenome assembly CESP01 (sample SAMEA2622074, study PRJEB7988) | marine metagenome | biome: marine biome (ENVO:00000447); feature: surface water layer (ENVO:00002042); material: "saline water (ENVO:00002010), including plankton (ENVO:xxxxxxxx)" | depth 5 m | reverse complement strand
ATTATTTGTTAAATAATCTCCAGAATACAGAGATAAGCTCCCACTAGTATTATTTGCATCCCCCTCCTTTAACTCAATATTTACTATACCGCTCATAGCATTACCATATTCAGCATTAAAAGCTCCACTGACTACTCTCATTTCTTGAAGAGATTTATTTGAAATATTTACAGCTAATGAATTAGTAAAAAAGGGGTTGGAAACGGAAACCCCATCGATGTAGTAACCCACCTCATTATATCTGCCCCCGCGAATATGAATTTCACCACCTGCTCCTTGATTTACGCCTGCTTGGTTAACAAGGACACCTACAAATGACTCGACTGGTAGATTTGCTATTTCCTTTGCTGTAGTAATTTTTTGAGAAGCAGTAAGGTCTTTGTGAACCATAGGCCTAGTTGCTTTTACAACAATCTCCTCGCCCTCAAGAGCTTCTTCTCTGAGTTGAATATTTTGGTACAAGGTTCGATTTTGATTGATAACAACATCCTTGAGAACGACTTTCGAATAGCCAATGTAAGTCACTTCAATGGTATATCTTCCAGGTTTAATATTGACGATGATATATTCACCTTGTTCATCTGAAATTGTTCCAATACCTAGCTCTTTAACCAGAACATTAACACCAATCATTGATGCATTTGTTTTTAAATTGGTGATTTTACCCGATATTTTTCCAGATGAGGCAAATAATGCTTTGAGGGAGAAAAATATAAAAAATAATAGTTTAATATTTTTTTTCATTTATTTAAATAATAACGTATTGAGAAAATATTCATTAAATAGTATAGATTTAGCATAACTTAAATAAGATTATAAAATATTTAAATAAAATTTCTAATTTTATAAAATAATGTCTTTAATTATTTCTGTATCCGCCTTAAAATATAATTAAAGCTATAATAAAAAAATGAGGTGTTTATGAAAAAAATAGTTATATCAGTCTTTTTTCCTATAATCATTATCGCCCAATCTGTTTCTGAATTAGGTGTAGCCCCAAGCTACATTGTGGATTCAGATACTCTTTTCAACGGGAATCCATATGGTGTTGGTAGAGGAGCTAAAGGTGGCGTTGATCTTGATGGGGATATGAAGAAGGAAGTCTGGGTTACTAGTTATACTAACGGTGGGAGAGTATTCTGTTTTGAGGAAACAGAGGATGGTTCCATGGCATTTGTTTGGGCTTCTCCGGAGTTAGATTCCACAGATTATGGATCAACTCCGCGAGATATAGCATTCGGTGATATGGATGGTGATGGAAGCCATGAAGTGATTTTTCACATTGGAAGGTTCAATGGTACGCCAGCTACTGAAGATAACGGTATTTACATTTATGAAAATACAGGCGATAACATGTTTGATAATAGTTTTCATGCCAATTTTACATCTGCCTTAAACGATAGTCTCTATGAATCACGAGTTGAAGGTTTTACGGTAAATGATATAGATGGGGATGGCAAACATGAAATATTGTTAGCATCAAATGGGCAATCTAATCCAGTTTTCGGTACAAAAGATGGCTCTACACCTTATTCAGAGGACCGCTATATTGTTATGGGAATGACTGGCAGTATCACTGGAAGTACATTGCAGGATGCCGCTTTAACGACTGAATTTGCTGTTTCTCCTAGAGATGTTGATAGGGATGGTGTAAGGGAGAATGCCCTTGGCGGAGGGAGTCCTCAAGATATAATTGTTGCCGATATAGATGGAGATGGATTAAAAGAGGCCCATTGTTTAGCCTGGAATAATGCTGCTTATTTTAATTTTGAAGCTACTGGTCCTGATTCATACACATTAGGGGATACAAATTTTGTAAAATTAGGTGTTAGCGACGATTGGACTTTAGGATTAGCTGCTGCAGATGTTGATGGCAATGGTAAGCATGAGGTTTATATTCCTGGTTACTATGATAGTAAAGTTTGGATAATTACAGATGTTGATGGTGATGCTGGATCACTAGATACTACTGGTTCATATGATAAAACTTTTTTTGGTAATACTGAGATTGGTATTATTGCTCGTGGTCAACTTGGCGTTGCTGCTGGTAGTTTTGGATTAGCTATGGGAGGGGTTCCTGGAAGCGATTTCACTCACTGGATGTACGGAACAGGAAGTATTCTAGATAGTACAAATTGGACACCCACCATCTTTTCTGTTGATACTTTGGGTACTGGTTTTGTTCCAAAAATTGCTAGTTTAGACTGGGACGGCGACGAAAATTATGATTTTCTTCTTACTTACCAAGGCGTAGCTGGCGGTGTTGACCCAGACAGCTCCGAGTACAACAGAGTATTTAGGATAGTTGAGGTTGATATGACAACAGCTTCTATTGTGGATCTTGATGTAATTACTCCCCAAGATTATAAATTAAGTCAAAATTATCCTAATCCATTTAATCCATCTACAACAATTGAATTTTATTTGCCAGTTTCAAATAATATTTCATTGACCGTTTACAACATGGTCGGCCAAGAGGTCATAAGTTTAGTAAACAGATCTATGATGGACGCTGGTTCACATAGCATAATTTGGAATGGTCTAGATCGTAATGGTCTGCAGGTTAGTAGTGGTACATACATTTATGAGCTAAAATTTGGTAATTTATCAAAAGTTCGCCAAATGACATTTATGAAGTAATAATTTCACTTATATAAATCAAATGATAAAGCCCTTGTCTAGAGGGCTTTATCATTTTAAGAACACCATTCGAATTGTTTTGCTATTACTAATTGAGCTCACTGAGCAAAAATAAATGCCTGAAGGCATAATTTTTTTTTCCTCGTTCTTCCCATCCCAAAAAACAGAGTAGTCCTCACCGGGATTATAGGTTCTATTTGAAAGTATTCTAATTTTTCTTCCAATTATGTCAAAGATTTCTACCCTATAGTTTCCTTGTGATGCAATATCAAATTTAATCTCTGTCTTGTTATTGAATGGATTAGGGTAGTTTTGATACAAAGAAAATATGTCAGGAGTAGGACCAAAATTTTTATAATTTTCGACATCTTGACGAAGTTCTGGTAGCAAACTCCATAAGTTATTTCCTGGACAGGATGTATATTCAAAATCATAATAGTCTCTGTGTCCTTTTAACAAATATGGTGGAATATTATAAGTTTGTGATGTCCAAGCAAATAGTTTGATAATACTCTCATTAGATGGTCCAGTCATTTCATCATAGCAAAAATAATTATCACTTGCCGGAGGATGATAGCAACCCAACAGACAGGCGCCAATATTTCCAGTATTAGATCCTCCCGTGTGCGCTCCAATCACTGTTTCTGGTCTTCCTTGATAAATGTTTCCCGCTTTGTCTATTACAAAATGGTAGCCAATGTCACTCCAACCTCTGACATCTTGGTGAAAAGTTTGTATTGCTTGCATTTGAGCTATACCTTCATCTAGGGTTTCAGCAGAAAATCCTGCTGAATGATGAAGAGTCATTTTATTAAAGTAGGGCATACTAGAATATCCACTTTGAGGAGGTCTTGCTCCCCACTCGTTGCGGGTAATTATTCTAGGTTTTTCAATTTCAAATTTTATTTTTTTAGAAAATTTAGGGTATTTTTTTTCATCAAAGTCTTCAGAAAATTGGATAAACAATCCAATTTTATGCACATTGATTTCCTGATTTTTTGCCGTTTTCACTTCGAATTCAACTACATTTATATCTTTTGGCACATTCTTAACTTTTCTGCCAGAAAACCATCTTAATGAGAAAGGCTCGTTTACACTATTACATTCCAACCAATCAGATTTATTATTTGAAATTGAGATAAATCTAAGTTTTACTATTGGCTCAAAATCAGATTCAACTATTATCATGGCACCCTCGATTGAATCAATATTTGAAATATTTATTGATTGAAAAAATGCAGACTTCATGTTGATGTTTATTTCTGATCTGCTAGCGAGTTTGTTTATTGAAATGGGAAGGGCTGTATCAGAAAAAATATCACCCTTTACCATTGATAATAAAGATAACAATAATAGGTGGAGTAACATTTATCTTGATAAAAGATCTTTAGATTCAAATTTCATATTAAAATGCTGATCAATGCGAATGTCCTGCCAGACTGTAAGTTAGATATATAAAACCAACGCCCAAAATTAAACATCCACTTAGTAGCTCTTGGTTAATATCGATTTTTATTTTATTAAATTTTTCTATAATTAGGTTTTTTGTGAAATTAAATGTCAAAACAATCAAAAATAATATTAAAGCTATACCTAAGACATAAATTAATATAAAACGAATTATAGATATTATTGATGGAGTCATTCCCGTCATCATGACTACAGCCAATGATGAGGCGCATGGGAGTATTCCTGTTAATATACCAACTGTAATGGGATTTTCTATTTTTGAATTATGAAAGTCTTTATGATTGTGTACACAATCATCTTGATGAATATGCCTCTTTTTGTATGCTGATCTTAATATAATGTAACACCCGAAACTGATTATAATTGCTGGTGCTACCCAATGAGAGAATTCATGTAAAATTGAATTTGTAACTTCTGTAAGTAGCAAGTTGAAAATTACTGCTATAATGGTAAGCACAAAAAAATGGGAAATTAATAAACTAAATGTAAGAAGCACTATTTTTTGAAAATTTAATTTCCCTCCAACAGTATATGCTAACAGAAATGTCTTACCATGACCCGGCTCCAGGGCATGTAAGCATCCTAACAAAAAAATAGATGTAATGGTTAACGATTCACCCATTAATTTAATAATCCAATATATCCTGAGCCGTGACGCCGCGAGTAAGTTTTTCATATAGCGTATCACTACCCCATAATCTATTTAAGCCGCTCTCTCGAATTTTTATTTTTTTTGGGTACATATTATAAATTGTAAATAAAGTTAACACGCCAACATCAATACTCTTGTATTTATCGCGATCTGTTATCCAAACCTCAATACCATAGCACTTTTGATTTTTAAATTTTGGATTTTCTGATTTACCTGGTATTCGAGTTGGGGTAAAAATTTTTGGCACAAATACGACGCCGGGTAATTTAAAATTATTTAATGTTTGTGACAATTGTTTACCATCAATCCAAGGCGCACCTATCCATTTAAATGGATTTGGCGTTCCTCTTCCCTCACTAACATTCGTACTTTCAAAAAGACACATTCCAGGATATACTATTGCAGTTTTAAGGTCCGGTATATTTGGGGAGGGTGAGACCCATGGCAGGTCAGTCTGGTCGTACCAAGCATTTGGTTGCCATCCCTCCATTTTAATTACTTCAAGTTGTGGTAAAGATGAAACCCATTTATTTTTTATAATTTCATTTGCTAGTTCACCCACCGTTCCACCATATCTAATTGGAATAGGGTAGTACCCAACGAAAGACTGATATTTAATATCAAGCATGGGCCCTTCTATGATATCTCCTCTTATTGGATTGGGTCTGTCCAAAACTAATACTGGAATACCCATTTCAGCTCCTGCTTCCATTACCATTCCAAGTGTAGAAATATATGTGTAAAAACGCGCACCAATATCCTGTATATCATAAATGATAAGATTAACATCTTTTAGCATTTCAGCGCTTGGTTTCCTTGTACCACCATATAAACTAATTACTTTAGGAAGCTCATCTATATTAGAGTAATTTATTTTTTCTCCAGCTTCTGACTCTCCAAACAATCCATGTTCTGGAGAAAAAATTACCTTCAATTCAAGATCATCGATTTCCATCAGTCTTTTGTAGTTTGGAATTAAATTTTTATCTATGCCGCTATGGTTTGTCACAAGTGCAATTTTTCTAGATTTAATAAAGTGAAGTTTTTTCTCAAGCAAAATGTCAATGCCATTTAATACAGTCAATTTCTCTTTAATTGGTTTCGACTTATTTTTATAATAGAGTGATTGTGTTTGGTGAATTCCCTTGATATAGGACGGTGCTAAATTTTGATATTGTATATTGGGAATTTGATTATCATTAATCTTATTTTTGGTTTGTTGGCAGTTTATATTTACTAAAGCAAAGTAGCTAAATAGTAAAATTTTAGATAATTGAATCATTTAAGTAATGTAATTTTTCTAGTTTGGCTAATGTTTTTTTGAGATATTGAAATGAAATATGATCCCGAGGGAGCGTTAAAACTATTTTCACCAGTGCCATCCCAGGTCCAATTGATACTTCTAGATCTTGGCGTGATATACGTTTTATACATGTATTGGCCAAGTATGTTTCTAATATTTATTTCAATTGGAGATTTTTGTGATAGAACTGAAAATGAAATGGTTATGGAATTATTTGAAGGGTTTGGATAAACATTATTTATTTTTAATTCTGATGGATAAATATTTAATTCATCAATCACGTTAAGTTGGGATTCATATTTATTTATTATTCTAAGCATTAAATCATTTCTTTTAGTCTCAGGATAAATCGCCTCAAACCCTACGGATAGGTAAACAATACCTCCTGTTTGATTGCTTAGGCCAAAAGTACCCTCATATTCAATACCCATTCCGCCCACAGCATCATAATCTGTCCCTGTGAAAGCTGCGCAAAGCGATGCTCCACCTAAAGGCTTAATTCCGTCTGGCCAATCTACATTGTAAGTGCCATGGCTTCCATTATCATAATCTATGTTCCCTATACTTGCAAACATTGTGTTTGAAAGGCCATATCCACTGTACACTCCTTGATATCCACCAGCTGCGTCTGAGATGTAATTTGCTTTTAAATAGTTATGATAAAAATCTTTATCTGTATCACTACCTTGGGCCTCTAGATCGTAACCGATTTCTGAACCAGAAATAAATAAAAATTTTCCTGATTCTAGATATTCAATAATTTTATTTTGTTCACTATATGAAAATACACTAGTTGATGTGCCTTCCTCTCCAAGAATCCAATCAACAAATTGATAATCTAGAAGATTAATTTGCTGGTTAATTACAGCCTCATTAGATGCAGCATCAAATGAGAAATTATGAGCATGAAGTGCGCTTCCATGTTGACGAATGAAATCAAAGGTGTTGTTTGTTCCATTTACTCGATCAAACCCATTTACGACTAAAGTTTTAACATCATTATTTGATGGTATAACACCAAGCATTTCTGTTGGTTCGCTACTACCAATTGAATTTTTTGCAACCACGCTAAGGAAATAAGTATCACCCTCGACAAGATCATCAATTATTATAGGCCTGTCTAAAAATACTCCAACTGTATCTAAACCACTAAATACATTTAAATATCCTCGCAAAACTATGAAACTAGATGCGTTTTCAGATCCAGTAAAATCTATTTTCACCGAACCCTGTCCAATATTTTTCATATACAAATTTGATGGCTTTGTTGGTGGCGCAGTATCTCCAAACTTAGCATTTAATAGTTCCCAGAGTTCTGGCCGACCATCATCATACCCAAGAGCCCATATACCTACGCCTTTGAGATCATTAAATAAAGCAAAATCATATTTTAACGATAGAGATAAACTATCATCATACCATCCTTGATTCCAGCCGTTGTTGTTATAATGATACCAAGGTGTTTGTGAAGTTGAATGCCATAATTTACCGTAGGATTGAGCAAGTCCTTCAATCTCAGAATAAAATTTTGGACTTCCTGTTCCATTTGTAGTCGCACCAGATACATTCGAAGCACTTGGCCATTCAAACCCATAATAAGGAATGCCAAGAATGAGTTTATCAGCTTGAAAGTTTGTTTTGTTTAAATAATCTAAAACTGTCCAAGTTAAAGTGTATCCTGGCCCTGAGAGAGGAGAGTTTGGCCCTGTAGTGGAGCTGCCACTGTAATGGTAGTTGTAACCCATGATAAATAATCCATCGCTTATTGATGCTAGTGCACCATAATCCCATGCGTTGCTCCAATCAACAGGAGGCATTGCTAGTGTAACTTTAGACCCTGGAATAGTGTTATGAAAAGCCTCTGTAAGTTCTGTTGTAAAAGTGACCATGTTTTCTCGTTGCGATGCAGGGAATGACTCAAAATCAATGTTGACACCGTCAGCATTACCCGCTTGGACTTGGGATAGTAAATTATCAATTAAGTTTTGTCTGTATTGAGCGTTACTTAATAATGTTGTGATATCACTACTATTAAACAGTGTTGCACATAATACAACTCTTGTTCCATGCTCATGAGCCTCATTGATTAAACTAGCAACTGGCCACCCATGTAAATTGCTTAGTCCGCCTGTAGGTGTTACCTCTGCGCTAAAATAAGCTAACGTGGAGATCAAATTAAAATCATAATTTATCCATGCTGTACCCATCCAATATGGGTGATAGCCAAACACCTCTCTAGATGGGTTTCTTGTTCTACCAGAAATGGGATTTATTACAATGTTTGTGTCAACCCTTTCGGGCACTGCATAATTGGCATTGTAATACTCTAATTGTTGCTGGTGAATACTTTGATAATGTTGAGTAAACAAAGATTGTATCATTAAAAAATAAAGAATCAATACTTTTTTATACATTGCATCCTCTAAATATGTCTTCGATTGATTCTCTTTCTCTGATTAAGACAAATTTTTCTTTACCAATTAAAACTTCTGCTGGACGTGGTCTTGTATTAAAATTATGTGACATTGAGTACCCATATGCTCCACTATCCATTATAGCACATAGTTCATCTTCATTCATAGCTGGCATATCGTGATCTTTAGATATGCGGTCAGTATTTTCACATATTCTTCCTGTAATGTCATATTTAAGAGTTTCACCATTATGTTCGCCGATTTTTTGCACTCTATGAAAAGCTCCATATAAAGCTGGGCGCATTAATGTTTCCATTCCAGCATCGAGACCAACAAATTTTTTATAAGAGGTCTTGGTTCCAGTTACTCTAGTTAGTATGAATCCAGCATCGGCGACCAATATCCTCCCTGGCTCAATACATAGCGTTGGCCAATTTTTATTATTGTCTCCGTAGTAATCTTTAAATACTAATTTTATATTATTAAATAATTTTTGAAGATTTAGAGGTTTTTCCTCATCACGATAAGGGATTCCAAATCCACTCCCGATACTAATCTTTTCTAGTTTTCGTCCTAAAGAATCTTCAACCTCTCTTGCAGATTTTAATATCTGCTCAGCTATATCACTGAATGTCTCCGCATCAAGTGTAGAAGAACCAGCGTGGCACTGAAGCCCAAATCTTTTTACTCCAAAACTTTTTGCTTCTTTATAAGCTTCAATAATTTTTTCTTTTGGAATGCCAAATTTTGAATCTTTTCCGCCTGTTATAATGCCTTCAAATTGACCATGTCCTTTTCCTGGGTTTAGTCTGAAACTTATGTATTCAGGCACTCCAATTGTTTTTAGCCTATTAAAAGAATTTAAGTCATCCAAATTAATCTCTGTTCCTGCATTAAATGCGGTCTTAAGGTCTTCTATTGACTCATAATTGCCTGTGTAAACGCAGTCTGACATGCTAACGTTTGCTTTTTTTGCTGCGAATAATTCCCCTGGACTAGAACAGTCACATCCCAGATTATTAAATTTATTTTTAAGTATTCTAATAATGTTAATGTTGCTATTTGCTTTTACGGCATAGTACATCTGGTAGTTAGCAAAACTCATACTTATCGCTTTCAGCAATTCACTAATATTATGCTCTAACCTGCTTTTCGAGTAGACATACGTGGGCGTGCCATATTGATCTGCAAGTTCTTCTAATAATTTTGTCTGTGAAATAATGTTTGATAGAGGGTGATTAATCATTTTTGTATGTATCATTGTACATACGAATTTTACTTAAAATTTTTTGGACAGTTAAAGATTAAATGCTACAGCTTTTTTGCTTTCGCAAAGGATGAAAACATTAAGAATGTTTTAATTGAGTAGCGTAATATTATAACGTAAATATTATGGAATCATGCGCATGATAATTAAGCTGTTACAAAGAGCATTCCTTCTTATGGCTATTTTATCCGTTTTAGTTAAGGGGCAGGGAAAAAACAACTCTCCATATAATCTATCAAGAGGCCTGGATATGAAGATTGCAGGGATTAGTGGAGGATTATTATTAGGCTCGATGCTAATAGACTATACGCCGATGGATTTAAGTGAGATAGCTGTTTTAAAACCTGGTGACGTACCTGATTATGATTCTAGGGCAATAGATAATTGGAATCTAGGCAGTATAAAAATGAGTGATGTACTGTTGTTTTCTAGTATTGCTGTACCCGGATTATTGATGTTTGATCAAGAAATTAGAAACGATTATCGTAATTTCTATTTTGTTTGGGCTCAGAGCTTTTTTTTAACCTTAGGTTTTACAAATTTCACTAAAGTATTGGTAGGTCGGCCGCGACCATATTTGTACGCAAATAATGCATCTGATGATTACAAATTGAAAAAAGATAATAGAAAAAGTTTTTTTTCAGGTCATACATCTATTTCTGCAGTTTCGTGGTTTTTAATGGCTAGTATGTATGAGGATTATAAACCCGGAAGTAACGTTTTACCGTATTTATGGACATCAGCATTTTTAGTTCCTGCATATACAGCGTATTGTCGTTATGATGCAGGTAAACATTTTCTCTCAGATGTAGTAGCGGGTTATCTAGTAGGTAGTGCAATTGGGGTACTTGTTCCTGAGTGGTATACAAATAATAGTAATAATACAGTAAATCTTTCTTTCATATTACAACCAACTGGTAAAATTAAAACTCGCTTAACCTATGAGTTTTAATTAATATAGAAGCACATATAAAATAAGTATTATGAAAATATCTATAGAATATTGTAATCATTGAAACTATTTACCTAAGGCCTCCAGTTTGGAGCAATATTTA
>CESP01001423.1_pt1 | contig 10808 bp, 9 predicted proteins | sample 531211 | NCBI WGS metagenome assembly CESP01 (sample SAMEA2622074, study PRJEB7988) | marine metagenome | biome: marine biome (ENVO:00000447); feature: surface water layer (ENVO:00002042); material: "saline water (ENVO:00002010), including plankton (ENVO:xxxxxxxx)" | depth 5 m | reverse complement strand
GAAAAATTATATGAAGAACTTCTTTTATCAAAAAATCCAATGAAAACAAAGCATCCAAAAATATATCGATCTAAAGAACCATATATACCTTATGAAGAATTGGTAAAAGAAATTGATTTATTAAAAATATTTATTGAAAATAATGATTTAGAAAAGATTCTTGAAAATCTAAAAAAAATAGTAATAGACTACTCTCCAAATAGTAAAATCATAGATCATACTTTTGTAAAAAAATAAAAAAATATGGCTTGAATAACTTATATTAGATGGTAGGAATAAAAGAAGATTTTGCAACTTTATAAACTTTTAAGAGGATATGATATTTTAATTTCGACTTTAATACTTATAGGCTTAAGTCCATTATTTGTCTTAATATTTTTAATTTGTTTTATTGAATTAAGAAATCCAATATTTGTTCAAAAAAGAGTGGGGATGCATCAAAAACCATTTAAACTCATAAAATTTAGAACAATGAAAATAAATACTCCATCAAAAGCTTCTCATTTAATAGATGAAAATTCTGTTACTAGGTTCGGTAAGATTATCAGATTACTTAAATTAGATGAACTCCCTCAATTACTAAATGTATTAAATGGAGATATGAGTTTAGTGGGTCCAAGGCCGTCGTTATTTAATCAATTTGAATTAATTAAATGGAGAGAAAAATATAATCTGTATAATTGTAAACCTGGTGTAACTGGACTTTCTCAAATAAATGGAATAGATATGTCTAATCCAAAAAAATTGGCTGAGAGTGACTATTTAATGATTTCGAAAATAAATCAAATAAATTATTTTAAATATTTATTTTTAACATTTTTTGGGAAGGGAAGAGGAGATAAAATAAAGAATAAAATTATTTGTAATGACTAGAAGAAAAATTTAATAGCCTATTAATATTATTAAATTTTATAGTAAAATCCTAATAAAAAATTAATCTAAGAATATATACTTTTTGATTAATTTATACTATACAAACGACATATATTCTCAAAAGGAATCTATTTTTGGAATATACTATAAAAATATTTATTTCAAGCAGTTTTGAGCGGTTTTTTATTTAAAAATGAATAGTATAAAGCATCTTGATTGCTCCTTAAGAGATGGGGGATACTATAATAGCTGGGATTTTAGTGACGATCTTATTAACGAGTATCTTCAAGTCCTCGAAAGTATAAATGTAGATTTCTGCGAAATAGGTTTTAGATTTTTTAACAATAATGGTTTTAAAGGGTCATGTGCTTTTAGTACTGAAGAATTCTTAAAATCGCTAATTATTCCCGAAAATATAAAAATAGCAATAATGATTAATGCAAAAGAATTAATTTCTAATGGAGTATTGGATAATGAAAGATTAAAACAATTAATCCCTTTAAAAGCCTCCCAATCTAAAGTTAGTATGGTAAGAGTCGCTTGCAACTCTGAAATAATTGAGAATATTTTACCTGTTTTTAAATTTCTGCATAATTATGGTTACATTACATGCTGTAACATAACCCAAATATCTGATAAAACTAATGAAAAATTAAAAGAGTTATCGTATCTCTTATCATCTACAAAAGTTGATATTCTATATTTTGCAGATAGTTTAGGTTCCTCAACTCCATCATCCATCAAAGAGATAGTTAAAGCATTAAGAAGTAATTGGACTGGAGAACTAGGGATACATGCTCATAACAATACTGGACTAGCTTTATCAAATACACTTCAAGCTATTGAATGCGGCGTAGAATGGGTGGATAGTACAATTACTGGAATTGGAAGAGGTCCAGGAAATGCGTTAACTGAGGAATTAATATTAGAAATAAATCAAGGAAAATTTAGACCAAAAAAAAATAATTTAAATCTTGTTCCTTTAATTCAAATAATTAATAAACATTTTTTACCTATGAAAAGGAAATATTCATGGGGTTCAAATATCTTTTATTATTTAGCAGGAAAATACTCAATACATCCCTCCTATATTCAATCAATGCTTAAAGATTTTAGATATCAAGAAGAAGATATTCTGGCATCTATAAATTATCTAAGAGATAAAGGCGGAAAGAATTTCGATTACGGTGACTTGGATGAAGCAAGAAAATTTTATAAAGGTAAACCTAAAGGAAAATGGAATCCTAAAACACTATTAAAGGGCAAAGATGTATTGATAATAGGAACTGGACCTAAATTTAAAAATCATGAAAAAGCCATAGAATCTTTTATTGAAAGGTATAAACCAATTGTTTTAGCTATAAATACAAAATCACTATCAAAAAGTAACCTAATTGATTTAAGAATTGCTTGCCATCCTACACGTTTATTATCAGATATTGATAAACATCTAAATCTACCACAACCTCTAATAATTCCTTTATCAATGCTTCCTGATGAATTTAATAGAATATTTATAGATAAAGATATTAAAGATTTTGGAATAGGTTTAACGAATTCACATTTTGAATTCCATAATTCATTTTGCATGATTCCAAATACATTGGTTTTATCTTATGCTTTAGCTGTTGTTACAAGTGGATCGGCACAAAATATATATCTTGCAGGTTTCGACGGATATCCTCAAGGAGATATAAGAAATGATGAGGTTAATGATTTACTATCAAGGTACAAAGCTTCAAAACCAGATGCGAATATTATTGCTATTACTCCAACAAAATATAAAAATTTAATTTCACGAAGCGTTTATGGAATATAAAAAATGAAAGCATGCGTCATAATTCCCGCACGATTTGCATCATCAAGATTTCCAGGGAAGCCATTAACAAAATTACATGGGAAAGAGATGATTTTATGGGTAGCAGAAAATTGTTGTAAGGCAGTCAAATCTGATGATGTTTTTATAGCTACTGATAATAAAAAGATTTCAGAATTAGTTGTAAAAAAAGGTTTTCAAGTTATAAATACAGGATCTAATCTACTAACAGGTACTGACAGAGTTGCAGAAGCGTCAAAAAAATTAAATTATGAAATTTTTATAAATGTTCAAGGCGATGAACCTCTCATCGATCATAGGGACATTCTGCGGGCTATTGATTTAAAAAAACAATATCCGGAATCAATTATCAATAGTTATTGTTATATTGAAAAATATGAAAACCCTTATAATAAAAACATCCCTAAAGTAGCCACTACAGAAAATAATGATTTAATTTATATATCAAGATCTGTAATCCCTCAATCAAAAAAAGATACAAAAAATCACGCTTTTAAAAAACAAGTTTGCATTTATGCCTACTCTAAAAGTGATCTAAATAAATTTTTATCTTTTGGTAGGAAAAGCGAATTAGAAAAAATTGAAGATATTGAAATTCTTAGATTTTTTGAATTTGGAATAAATATTAAAATGTATAAAGCATCTAAATCAAGTTTAGCTGTTGATATTCCCGAAGATGTTGAGTTAGTAGAAAAAGAGCTATCAAAAAAGATTGGTTCCTATGAAAAAATATAAATCCATAATTTTTGATTGTGATGGTGTAATCCTTAATTCTAATGAAATTAAGACGGAGTCTTTTAGAAAAGTTTTAAGCAATTTTGACACAAACGCTGTAAAGGAATTCATTAATTATCACAAAAATAATGGTGGTATATCTAGGTACATAAAATTGGATTACTTTCTTACTGAAATTCTCCCAAAATACTCTGAGGCCCCAGTTAATAAAAAAGATATTCTTCTATCATTGATTACAAATTATGGAAAAGAATGTAAAAAATCCTTACTTAATTGTGAGGTTACAGAAAACTTAGCAAAACTCAAAGCCTTAACATATAATATTCCCTGGATAATTGTTTCAGGTAGTGATCAGAAAGAGTTAAGAGATATATTTAAAAATAAAAACCTCAGTAAATTTTTTGACGGAGGCATTTTTGGTAGTCCTGAAAAAAAGATTGATATTATAAGAAGACAAGAAAAGAACGGATTAATTAATTATCCAGCAATATTTCTTGGCGATAGTAAAGAAGATTATTTAGTAGCAAAAAACTCAAATATTGATTTTTTATTTGTTACTCAATGGACAGATTTCGATGATTTTAAATTTTATTGTCAAAAGAACTCTATAGAGATGATAGGCTCAGTATCTGATCTTATTGGTATATTTCAGAAAATTAAATTATAAATTATTGCCTTAACTCATTATTCATATAATAATAAATTTACTAATTTGTTTTAATTAATTCTAATTTTGGAAAGAATTTCTATAAAAAAGTTGCGTTTATTGTATGACTGTTTTAAATCTCAACAGTCAAAATATAAAAGTCATACTTTTATTAAATTTAATTATTTAAATTTATCTATACATTTCAGTCGCGACGAAAGAGAGTTTGATAATATCAATTTTAAAACACTTTTAAAATTTATTAGAGAAAAAAAGAATAAAAAAAGCATTTTTATAAAAACAAATCAAAAAATAGATGGTTTTACAAGATATTTGCTTTCGTTTAAAGAATATTATTATTTACCTAATAAAAGGATATTTTTTATTCTATTAGCGGATTTATTAAAATTTGGGAAACAAATCTTAGATATATTTGGAATTATTATTATTATTTTTTTATCAATTTTTTATAGATTTTTAAAAAATAATACTAATAAAAAATTAATTTTAAAAAATCAAAAAATTTATAGCATTTATTATTGGACCAAAAAAGAATCTGCCTCTGCATCTTACTACTATCCTTCTATAAATTTTTTAAATGGTGATAAAGCATTTATTTCATCTTTTTCAGATTCAAAATTATTTAGCCTTGGATTAATTAACTCTTTACGTAAAACAAACTTTCTTTCCCCTTCAAAAATATTAAATTTAAAGGAACTTTTTAAAAGCATCCTACAATTTCTACATTTATTTATATATGACTTTTTTTATTTATTTTATGAAAAAAATTCCAATTTTTTGAGTTTTTGGTTTGGTTGGAAAAAAGCTTCTGAAATCTTTTATAGTATATTGATTTATAATTCTCTTATTCACTTAACAACAAAGTCATCTAAATGTGAATTCATTGGTTGGCATGAAAACCAAATCACAAATAGAGCTTTTGCATTAGGAGTTTCAACGGTAAGAAAAATATCATCATCCAATAAATTAACTTCTTTTAATGGATCATTATTAACTCAACAAATTAAAAATCAATTTCTACCACTAAACGAAGAAGTCAAAATTGGTTTTTGGGGACAAAATTATTACGTACAAGATAAAAACTCACTAAGGGAAATGAATTCATGCCTTATTAAAAATAATGTATATATTCCTTTAGAAGTTGTTCCAAAATCAATGGTCAGGACAAAAGTTATTCTTGATGATGAATTTAGCAAATTACAAATATCTAGAGAAATAACTATTTTTACACATTCATCTTATTGGGATCTAGCTGCTTGTATTTTATCTATTTTTAATGAAAAGAATAGAAATCTTATTCCAATAGATTCATGTTTAGAGAATAAAACAATTTTTATTAGATTACATCCTGCACTTAAAAAGGAAGAGGCAATCAAAGAAATTAAATTAATTAAAGAAATTGAACATTTCACTAATTTTGAATTTATAGACAATCATAAAGAATCTTTTTTTACTTCTCTGAGTTTATGCAATTACCCCTTTTTTGGTGAATCTTCATATGTAAATCTTGCTTTAGAAAATAAATCTTCAGTTTTTGCAGTAGAAACAAATCATATTAACAAAGTCCCTATTCAAACAAAATTTATTGACTCCCCAAATCTCACTGTTATAAGTCCTTGGTAATTTAACGAAATAATATCTATAGGCTTTCCAAATGCATACTTCAATTTATAATTTAGTATCTTGAGATCTTTATTTGTATTGTGAATCATCTTTAAACTTAAAAATGATTTAATTGAAATATTTTGATCAAAATCTCTTATTTTTAATATTAAAAACAATTAGTTATGAAAAAAAAAGTTGCCCTCATAACAGGAATAACAGGTCAAGATGGTAGTTATTTAGCAGAATTTCTTCTCTCAAAAGATTATGAAGTTCATGGCATCAAAAGAAGAGCTAGTTCATTTAATACTCAAAGGATTGACCATCTTTATCAAGATCCACATATAGATAATCCAAATTTATTTTTACATTACGGTGACCTAACAGACAGTATCAATATCATTAAACTTGTTCAAAAAATAAGGCCCGACGAAATATATAATCTTGGTGCACAAAGTCATGTAGCAGTAAGCTTTGAATCTCCCGAATACACAGCTAATAGCGATGCCCTTGGAACTTTAAGAATTTTGGAAGCTATAAAAACTCTTAAGTTAATTGATAAAACAAAATTCTATCAAGCAAGCACTTCAGAACTTTATGGTTTAGTTCAAGAAACTCCTCAAAATGAAAATACTCCATTTTATCCAAGAAGTCCTTATGGAGTTGCCAAGCTTTATGCATATTGGATAACCGTAAATTATCGAGAATCTTATGGCATCTTTGCTTGCAATGGGATTCTTTTTAACCATGAGAGTCCAAGAAGAGGAGAAACTTTTGTTACTAGAAAAATAACAAGAGGTCTATCTCAGATAGATAAGGGATTAACAAGATATTTATATTTAGGAAATATTGATGCGATAAGAGATTGGGGACATGCAAAAGACTATATAGAAATACAATGGAAAATTCTCCAGCAAAAGGAACCAGAAGACTTCGTTGTCGCAACTGGGAGACAAGAAAGTGTTAGAAAATTCATAGAATTATCCGCCAGAGAATTAGGTTGGGGAGGTATTAAATGGGAGGGTGAAGGTATAAACGAGATTGGACGGAGGATAGATAATAATCAAATAGTAATTAAAATTGATAAAAAATATTTTAGACCTTGTGAAGTTAATACTCTTGTTGGAGATGCAAGTAAAGCTAATAAAAAATTAAAATGGCATCCTAAAATTACATTAGAAGAGTTAGTAGCAGAAATGATCAATCATGACAAAGAGTTAGCTATAAAAGATAATTTATTAAAAAATAAAGGATATGAATTATCTTTCCCAAGAGACTAAAAACAATAAAAATATTAATGACTTTAAAACTTTCTCCATACTGCAAGTAATTTCCCCTGTATAGATACTAAATCCTTATCTAATTTAATTGGTTCATAATCAGAATTTGCTGCCTCTAATATTATTTGATTACCTTTCCTAAAAAAATATTTCAAGGTATTTCCTGACCCTGGAACCATAGCACTTACTATCATCCCATTCCTTACGGAACTTTGTTCAAGTACAGGTTCCATTAAAACCATATCACCGTCTGCAATATATGCGTCCTTCATTGAATCTCCATTTACGGTTAAAGCAAAAACACCCTTTTTTTGAAGAATTTCTGACACATCAAGCTCTTCAGAAACATCGGGGTATGATTCTATTAGCCCTCCAGCAGCTATTGATCCAAGTATTGGAACGTTTTTTGTGACAAGATCATTTACTAATTGAAGAGTTCTCGCCTTGCCTTCTTGCCAAGATATATACCCTTTGTCTTGCAAGTGTCTTAAACGGCTTTGTATTGGTGCAGGAGATTTTAAACCCATTCCTTCCATCATTTGCCTTATTGAAGGGCTATGTTGAAAATCCTTAATATAATTCTTGATCCATTCAAATAATTCGTTTTGAGCATCAGTAAGCTGATTATCCATAATAAAAAATAAAACATATGTACTCTAATACATTAGTACCTATAGCTTGGTTTATATGCAAGTGCAACTTAAAGGTAATTTCAAAAATATCAATATTAATAACTATATTAACAATTTTAAAATTCTAACAATTATCCAATAATATTATTTTTAGCAAAAAATTTTGAATACTAAAGTATATTTAAGATATCTCTGAAAAAGTAATTTTAAACAAAATTTTTTGGATACAAACAACAAATTACTACCAATAATCCTCTGTGGTGGAACAGGTACGAGACTATGGCCGCTCTCAAGACGAAGTTTTCCTAAGCAATATTTATCAATTAATAATAAAAAAAACTCATCATTCTTGCAGGTGACAACACAGAGAATTAAAAACTTAAAAAATGCAGAAAATCCAATTATTATTTGTAATGAAGAACATAGATTTATAACTGCAGAACAATTGAGACAGGTCAAGATAGAGCCTAGCTCTATAATTTTGGAACCATCATCGCAAAATACTGCTCCAGCAATTACAGCAGCAGCTTTAAAGGCTGTTTCACAAGGAAATGATCCGATTTTATTGATCCTTCCTTCTGATCATCAGATAACAAATGACAAAATTTTTCTAGATTCTATAGAGGAAGCAAAACAGGCAACAATAGAAGGATGTATAGTTACTTTTGGCATAAAACCATCTAATCCAGCTACAGGCTTTGGCTATATAAAATCTAAAAGTTCCTTTAATAAAAATTTCTCAGGTCCCTATGAAATCGAAAAATTTATAGAGAAACCAAATAAAGAATTAGCAGAAAAATTTTATCAAGATAAAAAATACAGCTGGAATAGTGGGATTTTCATGGCAAGAGCAAGTATCTTAATAAAGGAACTTGAGATTTTTTCTCCAGAAATAGTTTTGCACTGTAAAGAGTCACTCAGGAAAAGAATAAATGATCTTGATTTTGAAAGATTAGATAAGAGTTCATTTCAGAAATGTCCAAACATATCTATTGATAAAGCGATAATGGAAAAAACTTCACGAGGAGTTATTTTTCCATTAAACGTAAAGTGGAGCGATATTGGTAGTTGGAAATCTCTTTGGGAAAATTCTTCAAAAGATATATCTGGCAATGTATTGATAGGCGATTCAATAGGAGTATCTTCTGAGAATTGCTTAATAAGCAGTAATAGCAGATTAACTGTAGGTTTAAATATAAAAGACTTAATAATCATTGAAACTAATGATGCAGTATTAGTTACGAAGAGATGTGAATCTGAGAACGTAAAGGATTTAGTTAATTATTTGAAAAGCAACAATAGAAGTGAAAGCGAAGAGAATAGAAAAGTTTATAGACCATGGGGCAATTATGTTTCTGTGGATAATTCTTTACTTTGGAAAATAAAAAAAATTGAAGTTAATCCGGGAGCATCACTTTCTCTTCAGCTTCATAAAAAAAGAGCCGAGCACTGGATAGTAGTTGAGGGACTAGCAAATATTCAAATAGATGAAGAGAAATTTAATTTAAAGGCGAATCAAAGTTGTTATGTTCCTATTGGAGCTAAACATAGACTATCTAATCCAGGGAAGAAACCTTTGATCATTATTGAAGTTCAAAGCGGTAAATATTTAGGAGAAGATGACATAATTAGATTTAAAGATATGTACGGTAGAAAAGTTATATAAATATAGTATGTGGGGGTATAGGAAAAAAATCGATTAAAAAATAAAATTATCTTAAGCAAACATTTTTGCCAACAATGCCTGTTGAACATGAAGTCTATTTTCAGCTTGTTCAAAGATTCTACTTCTTTTACTTTCAAAGACTTCTTCAGTAATTTCTTTTGATCTGTATGCTGGCAGACAATGTAAAACAATTGCATTATCGTTTGCTTGACTTAATAAGTGTTCATCAACTGAAAAACTTAAAAATGCCTTTTCTTTTTCATCCTTATCATTTTCTTCTCCCATAGAAGACCATACGTCTGTGTATAAAACATTTGCGCCTTTTGCTGCTAATTGGGGATTATTAGTGATTTTTAATAAATCATTATTATTATTTATCTCCTTAGCTTTTCTAATAACATCAGAATTTGGTTCATAACCTTTAGGACAAGCAACTCTAACTTCAACACCTAATAAAGCACCACATAAGATTAAAGAATTTGCGACATTATTTCCATCACCTACAAAAGTCAAAGTTAAACCATTAAAGCTATTAAATTCCTCTTTAATTGTCATAAAATCAGCCAAAGCTTGGCAAGGATGTTCAAGATCTGTAAGGGCATTAATAACTGGCTTAGATGACCATTTTGAATACTCTTCCAATTCAGATTGTTTAAAGGTTCTTATAGCAAGAGCATCGCAATATTTACTTAAAACTCTTGCTGTATCTCTAATTGGTTCGCCCCTTCCAATTTGGGAAGTATTGGGATTTAGATCAACTGTTGTGCCCCCAAGTCTTGACATAGCAACTTGGAAACTAACTCTAGTTCTAGTAGAAGATTTATCAAAAATTAATCCTAAGACTTTATTCTTATACTCTAAAATTAGTTGTTTACTTTTTAACCTCTCAGCTAAATCTAATATAGATATACATTCTTCTTTGGATAAATCTGAACTTGATAAAAAATTTTTATTAGTAAGCTTGATTGGCTTCATCATCTAACTTTTTTTTAGAACCTAAATTTTACTACGCAGGCATTTTACTTTCAGACAATAGAGTTTTAAGATCTTCACCTTCAATAACTTCCTCTTGAAGAATTTTTTGTGATATTGATTCAAGTAATTGTAAATTGTTTTTTAAAATTTTCAAAGCTGTTTCATGAGCGTCATCTACAAGATCTCTTACTTCTTTATCAATAGCTTGAGCAGTTGCATCACTTACTGATCTTCTAGGGTTGTTACCATTTCCTAAAAACTGACCACCACCTTGTTTATCATATGCAAGAGGTCCAAGTATATCACTCATACCAAATGTCCCAACCATTTGTTCTGCGATATCAGTTGCTCGTTGTAGATCATTAGATGCGCCAGTTGTTATCTTGCCAAAAACGACTTCCTCTGCTGATCTTCCTCCCAACAAAGTGGCTATTTGTCCTTTTAACTCTTCTTTAGAATTGAGAAACCTTTCTTCAGTTGGCAACTGAAGGGTGTAACCTAGTGCACTCATACCTCTTGGTACTATTGAAATTTTTGCAAC
>CESP01035712.1_pt1 | contig 10819 bp, 10 predicted proteins | sample 531211 | NCBI WGS metagenome assembly CESP01 (sample SAMEA2622074, study PRJEB7988) | marine metagenome | biome: marine biome (ENVO:00000447); feature: surface water layer (ENVO:00002042); material: "saline water (ENVO:00002010), including plankton (ENVO:xxxxxxxx)" | depth 5 m | reverse complement strand
TTTGAAATAACTTTTTTTTTCGATTTTTTAGATATTAAATTATCTGTTGCGAATCCTTTATTCATAATCAAAAATAAAAAAATATACTAACAAAGACTTACCAAAAAGGCGTTAATATTATTCGGATGAATTTCAGTTGCTTTTTATTAAAACGGAGGGGGTGAAATCACTTATCATTCCACTTCGGTAAGTAGAGAACCTTATAGTTAAAATTTTGAGAGCAATTAATATTTCCCCAACACTTAACCCACACTAACATTTTGGTATTTTCAGGAAACACATGGGACGATATAGGAAGGTCAATAAAAGTAGCGAGTTTGAAAAATCTTTAAATCCCGTCAGGTTGTGGGCATTTAAATAAGTCTAAAAAACTTAAGGTATCGGATTAGTTCCCTGTTCCTTGGGGTAATTGTTAATTATTAAAATGTTATCTTTTAAAAGGCTTATAAGATAAATTGACAATTTATTTAGCTCTAAAATCCATCTCATTTATAAAACTAATATTAATTAAAAATAATACATTCAAATTTTTTTTGATTTAAAAATACTTTATACGCTCAACTTTAGTAATTTAAAATTTTTGAACCTAGCATTATTATGTCTGGATATATTTACAAAAAAATTTATCAGAAACTATTTTTGATGTCAGAACAATTAGTAAGTGTATATATTTTTTAAATGAAAAATGTCAAATTCCAAAAGAAAACAATTACTAAATTGGATTAAATCTGATCCAGGTTTGGAACACATTCGAAAATTAGCAAATCAAACAAAAGTCCAATACAACAGGAACGAAAAAGATCCTACGCAAAGAATAAGAGTTTATAACAGGGCTAAATATAAAACTAGAAAATCGTTATTTAGTAACCTTTTTGAAATTTTCTGGGTACCGGGGAGAAATTTAAGAGGTAAAGCTTACTCAGATCCAAATCTCGATCAACAACTTAATCAAACAGCCTCAATAATGAGTCTTTCGACAATTTGGGATTTTATCTGTACATCGCCAGTAATTTATTATTTTGCAAAGGGTTCAGGACTATTTGTCTTACCTTTATCAGCTGCTTATGCATTATTACTTTTAGTAATGTCTAATAAAGCAGGAGAATTCGCAATGAATAGAAATAAGGATAGTAATAGAACTGCTTCTTTTCTTTTGTTAGTATTTTTCACTTTATCATTTATTAAAACTCTTATGTCTGGAGTTGGTATTGATTTAGTAAGTAGATCAGGTGAAATTAAAAATTTAGCTGCTAAAGATTACTTAGATAATAAATCTTTGGTAACTACCGAATCTAAAAAAGCTTATGGAGCATTATTTGAGAGTATTAGCAATAAATGTGATGAACTTAGTTTAAAACAGTCCAAACTAGATCTTAACAAAGGAGCGCAAAGAAGACTTTTCAATTACTGGGAAGACCAAATGTATAAAAAACCATCAGAAATGCCTGTAGGAAGTCCAAAATTATTAATAGATGAACATCGCACAAAATTTGGTTTTTGTACTCAAAAAGACTTAATTAATTCCTTTATTGGCAAAAATGATTTTGCTTTTGATAATGCCTTAAAGGCAAAGAATGAGGTTAAAGATAGCCTTACTCCAATTTCTTATTTGTACTCTTTTAATAGAAATCAATTTTATAATTTATTTAAAGGAAATCCATTATTGGGTTCAGAATCCAACTTGAAGAAATACGAAGATACCTTTGAAAGCACTAATATAAACTTCCGTATTGATTGCTCAGATTCAGAAATTAATTGTCTTGGAAAAGTTAGATGGTCTGATCCAGGTATGGCTATTAATGAAGCTTCTAAACAATTTTATAGAAAAATAGCTGCTAAAGAATTTCAAAGTTTAGGATTTTCACTTGTTGGATTTGTGATCTCAATTCTATTAAGTATTACTGCGGTAGTTCTTCTTTATGCATCATCAATAAATATGAAAGTAAGGGCCTCGAGATCAAGTTATATACTTGCTTTAAGAAATAAAATATTTACTGAATTAGAGGATGATGAACAATATGAAAATGAAAAAATTGAAAATGAAAAAGAGAATAAAAAAGATAATAAAAAGGAAGGGGGTGAATAAATATGTATTAAATTTAAAAAGATAATCAAAATATTTCTCCTTAACTTAAGAGGAGTTATATAAAAACAAAAAACATTAAAAGCAAAATAATGATTAATTCTTATAAATCATGCTTCTTCAAATTTACTATTTTTTTAAAGGACTAAAACCTATGGACATCGATTCAAAAATAAACACCAGAATTGTTTGGTTATTACGAAACTGCGAGTTAAAAGATCAAAAAAAGGTGAACAAAATCTGGGAAGATGATCTAATTAGACTCTATTTGCAGGAGGTTATTCATACAGGTAATACCTATTATGCACCTCATCAACAAGAGCTTTATAAGGCTTTTCAACATGCAGAAGGAAATTTCGAACCTTAAATAATTTTTATGTATAAAAAAAAACTAATTATTAAATTCGTAGGGATATTTTTTTTAATATCCCCTCATTTTACTTTTGCATCAGAAAAAGAAATTGATAAATTGAGTGATACTAGAGAATGCAATTCTTGCAATTTAGAAAGATTAAATCTATCTGGGAAGGATCTTTCATTCAGCTCTCTAGATAATTCTAATTTAAGTAAAGCAAATATTTCAAAAGCAAATTTGAATGAGACTAGTTTAAAAAGCTCTAATCTAGAAAATGCTAATCTTGAATCGGTAAATTTGTCTGGAGCAGATATATCAAATTCTAAATTTTATAAAGCAAATTTATATGGTTCTGATTTATCTTTTGTAAATGCTACCGATTCAAATTTTCATTCAGCAAAAGTCAATAATTCAAAATTAGATGAATCAAATTTTTATAAGTCAAATTTAAATAAGGTTGATCTATCAAATTCAAATTTGATATTGTCTAATTTATCAAAAACCAATATAAGAAAAGCAAATTTAAGAAAAACGAACTTAGAAGAGTCAAATTTGTCTTATGCTGATTTGTCTTATACTGATTTGTCCCATTCAAATTTAATAGGTGCAGATTTATCATATAGTAAGATCTATAAAAGCAATTTAATAAATGCAAATCTTTCTTATACTGATCTTATTGATGCTGATTTAATATATTCTGATCTAAAGGGCACTAATTTAGAATATGCAAACTTGTCTGGAGCAAATTTAACTGGAAGTAATCTTGAAAAGAGTTCATTGAAAGGGACAAATTTAAATAATGTAATTTTATGCAATACAATTATGCCATGGGGGAAAGATAATTCAGGGTGTTAGAGTTATGCTATTAAGCTTAAATTTTCAGAAATATAACTCCAAATTTTTTTAAACATTAAAAAATTAATTATTTCCAAAAACATCATTAACATTTATAAAAATACGTTCGAAAGTCTCATTAAGAAAATCTGGTTTAGGTAATTTTGTATCAGTCGCATTTGCAAGGGCAATCATTGGATTGATATTCTCTTGAAAAGAGCCAATAATAAATTTACAAGGATTATTGAATTTATCATCAGTTAAACAAACTACAGATTTATTATTGCTTCTCCCAGTTGTTAAAAAAGCGTATGAAATATTATTATTTATCAACTTAATTTCTGAGCAATTTAAATTATATAATTTGATATTATTATCATTTTTTAGAGTTTCAAACATTTTTATTGTTACATTTGAAAAATCATTATTAAGGCATTTTTTATTTAAATTTGAGCTTACAATAGGACCCATCTTTAAGTTATTATTTTTTTCATTATTAAATGTAGGAGATAAATTATTTTCAATTGTATTTACCTTATTAGCTAATCTTGTGTTGATAAAATTTTTGCCAAGAAAAATTCCTATAATAATTAAAAAAAATAAAGATAATGCAGTAGTATTTTTTTTATTTAAAGAAATAAAACTTGAATTCTTGTTTAATCCAATTCTTGGTAAAGAATTTTTATTAAAGAACTTTACATAACTGAATAAAATATCAACACCTCCTTCAAATTCGGAAATTGGAGTACTAATAGTGCGACCTCTTGAAAAATTATTCCTAATATATTTGATGAAGTTGGAACCAGTCAGAATCCCAGGGAAATTCACAATATTGTTCTCATCATCGACTTGGGCAACTAATATAACCTGAGGAGCAGTATGCGCACTTTCCCAAATATCTAACGGAATGCTTACCTCTTCTGCTCCAAGACCACATAAAGCAATCTGAATATGTAAATCATTTAAAATTAAAGATTTTTTGTAGTTGTTTTGTTTTTTTATTTTTATTTCGTTTTTAATATCCCTATCCTTAATAACCTGTTTTAAAGCCTCAATTGATAATTCCCAATGACTTAAAGATAAATTTAAATCTAATAATATAGATTCTTCTGGATATGTAATGTATTCTTTATTATTTGGAATTTGATTATTGGAATTGTCAAATTCATTATCAAAACTATTATCATCTTTTATTGATTGATTAATATTAATTTTTTTATTCATAAATATCCTTTAGAAGTAAGTAATTGATTTACATGCATTGCAATAAGAAGCTTTGGACCCTTTTTGGGATTTACATACTTCATAATACTATTAAAAACTAAATCATATCTATCAGAATCATCAAAAATAGTTTGGTTAGGCTTTTTATTTAATTTAAAAGAATTTGATAAAATAAGAGCCAATTCAATATCAAATAGTTTAGACATTTCATAAATTTTATTGAAATTATCAACAAAATTTTTTGAATTATTTCTATTTAGATGAGTGATTTTTTGAAAATTATCTATTATTTCGTTCGAAGTGCAAAAAGCTATATTTTGACATTGATACGTTTTCGATAATGTTGACTTTGATATTTTTGTCATTAATGAAATAGTATCAAATTCCCTTTTTTTTGATAATTCAATCCAGGCTTTTAATATCTCTGGGCTATTTGTAAACTGTTTTTCAGTTTCTTCAAAAACTTTTTTTGTATTTGAAAAAGAGACTTTTTCAATAAAGGTTTTAATAAATGAATCAATATCATTGAGTTTATTTTTATTTTTTTCATTTGATACTGCCTTTAAATAATTACTCATGGAAGCAAAATCATCCTGTGATTTATTCTCGTTGGTTACTGATGTTGAATTTCTTTTATTAAATTTATCTAGTGATTCGAATTTGATTTTTTCACCGGATTCAATTCTTATACATAATGCCATTTTCTCAAGAATTTTCTTTATAAATTCTGCATTAAAATTAATATATTTAGCATACTGATCTGGCTTTAATTTCAATAAAAAATCTTTATCTGGCCTCCAACCTGTATCTCTTCTATTAATTCTTCTATAAATTTCTTTTGCTTTAGGATAATAAAATTGATAATTTTTAAAGATTGATTCTATAGTTTTTTCAATTTTCAATTTTTCAAAATTTATATCTTTTTGAAAATCAAAAAATATATCTTTACTCCCATATTTATACCAAGATCTCATCATTTTTGTTATTGAGGTATCGTAAATTAGTGCCCAATCCGTAATCACCCTTTGTCCGTGAGGTCTAAGAATGGCAGCTATCTCTGGGTCTCTATTAATTAAAAATCTTGTCCAATATGATATAGAAGAAGCATTCTTTGATTCATAAGATTGAATTACATGCAGACTAAAAGGGTGTATCCTAGCTTTTTTGATAGAAAATATTTTATAAAGTTCTTCAATAAGCATATAATTAAATTCTCTTTTTTCTTTTCCTTTCTTTTTTTTAAAGGCTAAATATCTATTACCAGGGTCTTCCATAAAGATGGACAAGAGATCCATGAAAGTAACATTTGTATTATTTTCGTACCATATAGATTTAATATTCGCCAATATTGCGTGACTTACCCTACATCTTAGTAAAAGTAATGAATCTATATTTTTTTTATTATTTAAACAATAATTTTTTATTTTCATATCAAAAACTTCTAAATTTTTTGTTTGGATTAAAATATTTTGAATATCAAAATCTTTTGCAAAAAATTGTTCTTTTATTTCATATTTAAATGTTGAGGTTTCACCATAGTTTAAGTTTTTTTTACCAATTTCAGATTCATCTAATTTTATTCTTACAAGGGTTTTATATAAATTATCCAATTTAAAGGAAAATATTCTCTTTAATAATAGCAAAAAAGTAGTTTTTAAAAATCTAAAATTTAAATTTAAATTCAAATTTAAATAAGAAATAAAAATTTTTATCAGAACAATTTAAGTAAAGATAACCTTTTATTTATAAATGAATTTTAAAAAAGAAATTTCATTTTATCCAAATTTAATAGATAAAGAAAAAATTATTAAACAAAATATTATTCTTAGATTTCTGAAATATTTTTTATTAACAATATTTAATTTAAATTTCATATTAAATTTAAATCTAAGAGCAAATGAAAATTTTAAGGTAGAAATTGATGCGATTATCATTTTGATGGAAGATTTTAAAAAGAGTAATTTGAAAAATCAAAATTTAAAAATTAGTTATTATTTAGAAAAAAAACTTGATAACTGTAATGTAATAATTAAAGTAAAAAAAACAGGAGATAAAAAAATAGGAGAAGAAAAAAAAATTAAAACATTTTATGTTGATGCATGTTCAAAGGTAATAAAGTAGTTAAAAATGAATCAATCATTAAATCCTGAACAATAAAGAACTAGAATATGAATACAAATGAAGAAAAAAAAGAAATGTAAAAAAAAGTCAAACTATAGAAAAATACCTAAAAAGATATCTGATTATGAACTTAAAAAAATTATCTCAGAGAATAAGCAAAGAGATATAAAGAATATTGATGATTTAGATCCAATCAAAACTATAAAGAATTATGAAAAAGAAATTAATAGTTTCATAGAAATTAATTTAAAAGAAAAAGATTTCCCTTGGATTTTTTTTAAGAAAACTGTTCTATTTCTTATATCAGAATTAATTAAACCACATGATCATTTGATTGAAAATATTAATTCTTTTGATTCTGAAAAATTAGAAACCTACATTAAAGATAAATCTACTCTAGTCATTGCCTTAAATTTAATAAAAAATGTTTATGTTGGTAAATATGATATTTAAAATAAAAAATCTTTGGAAACTATATTAAAAATCAGAATAATAAATTAATAGTTATTTTTTAAATTATGAAATTATCAATGTTAACAATTTTATTTATTTTTGCATTACCAATGAATGCTCACGATTATTATTCTAGTTATAGAGTAAATAACAAATGTTATGGAAAAATTTATAAAGAAAAATACATACCTGGTTCAATCGCAAATCCTGGATATATTAAAAAATGGACAGAGACCATAAGAATTCCTTGTGCTCAACACAAAATTATAACTTCGAAAGTGGAATTTGAAAACAATGATTATAGAAAAACAATAAAAGATAAATTTAATAATATAAATTCTTGGATTAATAGTAGATTTGCAGATTGGAAATCTAATCAATCTAAAAATTATTAAAATAATATTATTAGTATATTCAAAATATAAAAAATCTTTAAAAAATATTTTATAAAATAGTCTTTTAAAATTTTGATATTTTAAATATCTTTTGAAGAGATATCATTTAATTATTGTTGCATCTTTTTTTTAATATTTCTTTTTAAGATTTTTTATATTCTTTAAATAATCTATTTTTATTCAATAGATTTTGAATGTTTTCTATATATTTTTCCTCAGCAAAGTTTCTATGAATTTCAATTAATCCTCGATCAAAATTATTTTCTAAAGATTTTTTTAAAGCAATATCAAAATTTTTAACTGCTTCACCAAAGTTACCTAATTCTATTTCATAAATCCCTTTTTGAAAAAAAAGGAATGTACTATTTTGATCAATATTTATAGCATTGTCAAAATCATCTATAGCTTCAGAAAATAATTTTATTTTAATTTTTAAAAAAGCTCTTGCTATAAAAAAATCTTTATTTTTTGAATTAAGCTTTATTGCATTATCAAAATCTTTTAGTGCCTCATTAAAAAAAGATAGTTCCTTTTTTGCTTTTGCTCTGTAATAAAAAGCTAAATAATGATCTTCTTCTATTTCAAGTGTTTTGTCTAAATCTAAAATGCTTTCAATATAATTTTGCAGACTTAAATTAATTTTCCCCCTTAAAAAGTAAGCTTTAGATAATAATCCATCTGATGGAAATGTTTCCAGAGATAAAGCTCTATTAACATAAAATAAAGCTTGATTAAGATTTTCTTCCTTCATCAAATGATCTTTTTGATAAAATTTATCAGCTTGATTTAATAAGTAATTAATAAAAATTAAATTTGACATTTTGTTTGGATAGGAAGTATTTAGAAAATACTTAATGAACTTAAAGTTCTCTTAGGTACTTTTTCATATATAGTTCGCATTTAAATTTTTATTTCTAAGTAATTATTTATAATATGATTAAAAAAAATAAATTTAAAACTCTAGTTTTTAATTTTTTTATTTATGAAAGATAAGGAAAATATATTATAAAAAGTTATTATTCTGAAAAGGATAAAGGCTTAGGCTGAAAAATTTATCTTTCTGAAAAAAATGATTTAATCAGCTAAAGAAATGCAAAACCAATTTCAATAATTGCCCTTTAAAGAGGGTGTAGATAAATTATCAGAAGGATTATCAGTAAAAATTGGTGAAATTATTGATTTATATGAAAGTAAATATATAAAATTAAATCTATTAGTTCCCTCCACAGTATTCCATTCTCAGTTTGAGATGGTAAGCAATAAAAGGAGAATCTGAAAACTCCCTCTAAGAGTTGGGATTTAAAAGTCGGGGCGAAAAGATTCATACCCTACATTTAATTCTCCCAAAGCACATAACTTTAGTATTACACAATTAAAAGCTATAACTAAATGGTTTAGTAATGCTCATTTGAAAAAATGAACTTTTTTCAAAGGGCAAATAGAGAGATTATCTATACCTTAATAGTAGTCTAAACAATACTTATATAAAAATTTTTCTAGATTCATATTAGAGAAGCTTTGACTCATCTCTTTGGCTCTTTCAAAATTGTAGTTTTTATTATTGAAGAAAAATTTATCAGGTTTTGCTAAGAAACCAGTTTGTTCCCACATTGTGGCACCCCAAAAATAATTTTCATATCGATCTTTCCAGTACATGCAACTTTTTTTTGTTTTATTAAGTACAAACAATGTATTCCCCGCTCTTTCTAATAAATGCTGGTGAGTATTTCTCAACTCGTTGCATTCTTCGTAACGTCTTTGATAATTTTCTAAATTAGTTAAATTAGGTGGTTCTTGAACACAATAATTATTTTTGAGTTGTGGATAAATTTTAAGACCATTTTCTAAATCTTTTAAAGAACCATTTATATTTCCATCATCAAGCTTCCTTTTTGCGCTTTCATGAAAATATTTATTATTTTTTGGGTAATCACTAGTTAATTTTTCGTATATTTTAATTGCATCCTTATTTGGCAACCTTTCTGCTAGGTATTTATTAGCTAGTTCAATATTAGGATTTAACTCTATTGCTTTTTGATAATTTTTTAATGCAGAATCAGAGTCATTAAGAATTTCTTGTGCTCTACCAATCAATGCAAATCCCAATGCGTTGGGCTTTATTTCAACTGATTTTTTAGCAAGAAATAACATGTTTATTGCATTATCTCTTGTATCTAGAAGATTGAAAGCTTCTATTAAAAAAACATCTGCTTGAGAACTTTTGTTTTCTGCTAATAAATCATCTGCTTGAGAAGTTTTATTTTCTTTGCTTTTTATATCTTTCGAAATAAAATTTTCAAAATAACTTATCGGGATTCCCATATTGGTACCAGTGGAGATCAACTTATTCCCATAAGAATTTATTTCGTCTATTTCAGACCTTCCATGTATCCCAATCAATTTCCCATTTACATTCAATATTGAACCTCCACTCATGCCTGGAAGTGTTTTATTTGTATACAGGAGCTGATATCCATCTTTGTTATAGGAATTTGAATTGGCAGTAATTTGTCCAGGTTGAAGTCGAGCAAAACTTTTTTCGATAGATCTATTTGGTAAAGGAAAACCAAAAACATAGATTTTATCTCCCATTTTTGAATTCCCAACTTTTCCTATTTCCGCTAGTTTATAGTTTTTGGAACTTTCGAAATTAAATACGCCAAGATCTGTATTTTTAATTTTGTTAATGGAACCTTTTGAGTAAGAGTGGATAAAATTATCATTAGTTTTTAAATTTAATTCATCTCCTTGGGTTATATCCTTTAGTACATGCCATGCTGTTAAAACTAAATATTTGTTCATATCTCGTTGAACTATTACTCCAGAAGCATCGCTATATGGACTAAAGATTTTAACATTAATATTTTTTGCAATCGTTGAAATGTCTTTTTTTATCTCAGCTTTGGCAGCTTCAAATCTTTCGAATATTGAGAATGAAAGTAATATGCCAAGTAAATATAAATATTTAAGCAATTTGCTAATAGATTATCCTAATAATTTATAACAAATAAAAAATTTCGTAAAGTTAATTTTGAAGTTATTTTGACGAGAATCGTCTCAGTCAGATCTTTCTTTATAAAAAAAGAGGGTTTTATCCATCCAATTGTTGATCAAATTTCAACGAAATTATTCTTTTATCGAAGTACCGAATCTGTGCCACTTTTCATCATCTGACTATATGAAATAACGCGAAATCTAGTGAATTATGGTCAAAAATAATTATCAATAAAAAACTCCTTGAGGAGTCGTTTTTATATAAGTCAGTTTTAGACAACGGAGGGGGCGGAATTATTTTCTATTCAAATTTACAAGCTATGACAACCTATGACAGTGAAAAACTGAAATCGGTTATTA
>CESP01038602.1_pt1 | contig 10831 bp, 11 predicted proteins | sample 531211 | NCBI WGS metagenome assembly CESP01 (sample SAMEA2622074, study PRJEB7988) | marine metagenome | biome: marine biome (ENVO:00000447); feature: surface water layer (ENVO:00002042); material: "saline water (ENVO:00002010), including plankton (ENVO:xxxxxxxx)" | depth 5 m | reverse complement strand
GGATGCTACATCGGTCAAGAAAACACTGCTAGAATGAAATTAAAAGAGAAATTAAGAAGAAGATTATTACCAATTTCCTCTACCGAAAAATTAAATTTAGGGGAAGAAATTTTTTATAACAAGATCAAAATAGGTAAAATACTTATCGAACAACCTTATCCATTTGGTTTAGTAAAAGTAATAGACCCAAATGTTGAAGAATTTAAAAATAAAGAACTTTTAGCAAATAACAAAAAATGTAAAATTTTAAATAGCGTTGAGCAATCTTGAGAGAGATGCTAAAATTCCATATCCACTTAATTCAATAAATAGTATTACAAGTATGATCAAAATAATACGTTTATTTTTTTTTAAAAACTCAGGCATCATTAGACAATTTGGTTACCTCCATGCATAAAGAGATTTAAGTTTATTATTAAATATAAGTCAAATCACAAAATTATTATATTTAAGTGGTAATTAGTATAATATTTGTATAATTATTTTTAATGTTTGGTTTGCACAATTCTTTTATAAAGAAAACATTCATAAATTTAGTTATTTTCTTTTTTATAGTAATTGTTTTTTTGAACCAGATTCATCTTAATCTCAATGTAAATTTTTTTTATGAAGAGACTAACGATGAAAATCATTATATTTTAAAGGATAATGATTATGCCAAAGAAAAATTCTCCGAATCTTTAACAGTTGAGGAAAATTACACTGCACTTGATAGAAATTGTGTTGTAACAGGTGATTTTACTGATAGGCATAAAGTTAGGTGGGTCAAAGCTTTTTTTCTCAAAAATTTTTTTTCGATATCAGAAGAGTTGAACAATAAATTACCTTACTATAATAATATTTTATTGCACAGTCTTTTAATTTTTTTCTCACTATTAATACTTAGAAAAACTTTCAATCTTAGAGAAAAACATGTTTTATTATTTTTATTATATTATACTTTTATCTTTCAAAATTATTTATCTGAATACTCATATTCTATTTTTGAAATGTTTTTTTTGTGCTTATCTTTATATGCAAGTAAAAACAGAAAATTTATTTTATTTTTAATTTCAGTTATTTTGGCAGTTTTGAACCGAGAAAGTGGATTTATAATATTTTTGAGTTGGTTTATTTTTAATAGTGATTATAAAAAAATAATAATAAGCACAATTTTTGTGAGTATATTTTTCGTATTTATAAATTTTGATATTATTAAGTGTCTTTTTAAGCCTGATTTCTTTATTCCACTTAAAAATCAATCTGGGCAAATTGATATCTATGATTTATCTAATATTAATATAATCTCCTTAGTAAAATTATCAATATTAAATTTTTTGTTGCCTTTTGGCTTGGCATTTTATTATTTATCTGCAACACAAAATAAAAATCTTGTTTTAATTGGTATTATTTTAATTTATCTTTTAACTTTTATTATCGCAACTCCACTTCATCACGTTTCGATTAGACTTTTAATTTTACCATTAATTCTTACTTCGATATATCTTTATCAAAAAGAAAAACAAAATTTTGCAAAATAAATTTTAATAACTTTTAATAATACCTTTAAGATAATTGTTTTTTAATCTGCCATTTTTCATTCGAAATATATTTTTCATTAATTGGGCTGCATCTGTCAAATCAACTTTGTGAGTAATTAGTCTCTCTAGTTCTCTTCCTTTAGAAATAAATTTTTCTGCCTGATTCCAATTATCATTTTTTGATTTATATGATGAATTCCATATACCTTTGATTGTAGCCTCTTTTCTTAAAACATTGCTTATTTGATTTTTAGAAATTTTAAAACCTTGATCAATATTGCCGGCATAAATGACATAACCACCTTTTTTAACGTAATCAATAGAATTTAAAAAATTAATATCTTTCCCTGTAGTCTCAATCACAATATCAAATTTAGAATTTAATCCCTTTGTTTCGCTGATGTTTGAGCGATTTTTAGAAAGCAATATCTGAGAAGTAGAGAAATTTTTTGTTAGAATCAATTTAAATTTATTTCTATCTAAAATAAAAATTTTTGTTTTTTTGTTAAAATTATTGATTACCCTCAAAACTATTTGACCAATATATCCTGCACCTAAAATTAATATTTTTGAATTATTTTCAACTTTTTTTTTTATTTTTTCAAATACATTAAAAGAGACAGCTGTAGGTTCAATTAGTGAGTTTAAAAATAATTTTTTTTTATTTTTAATCTTGAATAAATTCCATTCATTTACATCTAACACTTCGCAAAAAGACCCATCTCGTCTAGAGCCATAATAATCGTAATCTGAGCACAAATTAAAATTTTGATTTTCACAATTTTCACATGAATGTTTGTCATTTTTTATTGAGCACGGAATTAAAGGGAATGCAGAAACAATATCTCCTTTTTCAAACTTGCTTACTTTTGTTCCAGTATCAATAACTTTTGCAACAAACTCATGTCCCATAATTAATGGATATTTATATGCCATAGACTCAAAGGCCCTTGGTATATCAGATGCACAAATACCTGAATATAAAATTTGAAGTCGACATTGTTTTGGTAAAACTTTTTTATTAAGTTTTTTATTTATAAGTTTAAATTTTTTATTTTTATATAATGACAGTGCAATCATTTTCTAGTTCTTTACAAAGAAGTTTTTCCAATATATATATTGCTTATAACTGAAGTAATCACCTAAATTTTTCCAATGATTAACTTCAAAAATTTTTACTTTTTTCTTTTTTTTGATCAATATATTAATATTATTTGCTACATAAAGCTCTTTATTAATATAATTTTTTTTCTCAATTGATCGTTCATGCATTTCAAAAAAATCCGATGCTTTTCTAAACCAAAAAGTTCCTATTGCCATTTGATCGAGTTGAGGATTATTTGTAATAATTTTTTTTTCAGAAATATTTAAAACTTTCCCATTTTTTTCCTTACAATATGCAAAGTGGTTGTAGTCTTTTACTATTGAAGACTTTAACTTGAATGTGAATATAATAACATCACAACTTGAGGCAATTTTTTTAAATTTTTTATAAGAGTATTTCATAACATAGTCACATGAATGTATAAAAAGATCCTCATTTGGATTTATTATTTTTTTCGCTTTATAACAAGTATCTGATTGCCCAAGGGTATTTTTATTTAATTTTATGCTTTTAATTTTATTTTTTTTTAAAACTTTTTTTAAAATTGAATATTTTTCAAATATATTTTTATTTAAGATAGCAATTATATTTTTTGAGTCTGGCAAATCTTTAATAGACTCCTCAAAAATACTGTTTTTATCAATAGTAATAAGGGGTTTTATAGTCGAAAAATTTTCATTTTTAAACCTTTTGCCTAAACCAGCCATTGGAATAATTAAATTTTTAATCATAAATTTTTGGAGTAGACTTCCATTCGAAAAAATTTTTGCCAATCTAAAAATTCGTAATAGTCTCTAGGGGTGCCTAAAGAAATAAAATTTTCTACCTCAAAATTAAGTATTTTTTTTTTATCCTTTATTAAAAATAAATAGGGCAAAGAAGCATATATCTCCTTATATTTTTTCTTTAGTTTCTTTGAATTCAAAGCTTTCAATGAATATTCTTGAAATAAATCAAAATTTTTAAAGTAATAAGATCCTGCAGATGCAAATTCTTCACTGGGTTTGTTTGTAAAAGATTTTTTTTCTCTCAAATTGATAATTTCGTTTTGTTTTACTTTCAAATAACAATATAAGGTCCCAGAAAATGAACTTGGGTGAAATCCTCTAAAAGATGTTATTGCAAAATCATAATCAAATATTTCTCTTTTAAATTTTTTATAATCCCATTTAATCAAAAAATCACAGTAAGAAATTATAACATCTTTTTTAAAATAACAGGATTTTGCTTGTAGAGCGCTAAAGCATGGTCCTTTATCATGATCATTAATTACATTAAGAAATATATTTTTTTTTAAGCTTTTTAGATAATTATCTAAATTTTTATTTTTTTTTAATTGACTATGAGTAATTACAAGGTGAAAATTATCGTTATCATCATATGTTTCTAATATCTTAGATATTATTGTTGTTTCGTCTAATGATAATAAAAATTTTGGAGTTTGAATTCCGTTTTTTTTAAATCTTTCAGATTTTCCTGCACAAGTAATTAAAACATTCATTAATAATAAATCTTATTAATTAATATACTTTTTCCAATATTTGACTGATTCAGCTACATCTTTTTTCATATTTTTGTCAATTGGATCTCTTTCTTTAAAAGAAAGTTCGAAAGCTAACTCTGTGTCATCAGTTTTATATTTTTTAATAATGTTTAAAACTTTTTTGGCTTCGATAATTCCTTTATTATTGTTTTTCTTTGTGAAAGGATGATGTCCAAAACTACCTTCATGAACTTGTTTTATATGAACAACCGGGCTTTCCTTTATAAAAGATTTCAACCACTTATAAGGATTAAAATTATCTTTATTTTTGGAATTAATATCACCATGACCTACATCAAGGCATAATTTAAAATTAAAAGGTTTTCTTTTATTTAATAGTTTTTGTATTTTTTTACATTCATTTAAAGTTTCTCCAAATTCTCTTGAAATAGACATAGGCTCCCATATAAGAGATTTTAATTTTTTTTTCTGGGCATATTCAGCAATTATATACCAATTTTTAATTACCCTCTCAGATAAAATTTTATTTCTTTTTTTATTATCCTCATAAGATAGAATTCCTAAGTGGCTACCAACATAGTTTGCTCCTAAATCAATGCTTAAATCGATAAAGTTTTTAAAGTATTTTATCCAGTGTCTTTGCTGTTCTTTGTCTGGATGTGCTAAATGATTCAATCTAGTAAAAGCTCCTGTAAAGCAACTATTAACTTTAATATTTGATCTATTAAGTAATTTGTTTAAATTTTTTACATTTTTTAAAGTATATTTATCTGGCATAAATAAATTTAGCCAATCAGATGTTGGTTGAATATAATTAACTTTGAGATTATTTTTTACAAACCTGATAAAAGTTTCGTTCTCTATAATTCTGTTTACAGCAAATCCTGTATTAACACTTAATTTAATATTTTTTTCTGTCATAATACTTTGTCTATAGACTCTTTTATCTCCTCTACTGCTTTTTTAATAGTAACATCTTTTTTGAATAAACCAGAGGACCCTAATACAAGAATATCAGATCCTGCTTTTATAAAATCTGGAACTGTCTCTTTGTTAACGTTCCCATCAACTGTAATTGTAGCTTTTAGGTTCATTTTAATAAGTAAATTTTTAAGATTTTCAATTTTTCTAACTACTTGAGGTATCATCTTTTGAGATTTAAAACCTGGATTGACTGTGAGAATCAATATATTATCTAATTCTTCAACTACATACTCGAGATGCTCCAAAGAAGTTGCGGGAGATATCGCAACAGCAACTTTTGATTTTTCTTTGACATTAATCAAATCTCTATGTAGATTTTTAGACGTTTCTTGATGAATTGTAAAAATATCATTACTGTTTAATTTAAATCTATCAAATATTCGCATGGGTTCCTCTACCATCAAATGATAATGACCTGGTAATTTCGTTGCAGATTTTACTGTGTCAATAATTGATGATCCCATAGTAAAATCTGGGGCATAAATACCATCAATAACATCGTAATGAATGTAATCTATGCTATTATCTTCAAGATCTTTAATTTGATTTTTTAAATTTAACCAGTCAGCACACATTAGCGAAGCAGATAATTTAATATTTTTATACATTTTTTTATGGTTTTATAATTATTTTTAGTCCCTTACCAGCTTTCAGCTTACTAAAAGCAAGGCTAGCATTTTTTAAATTAAATTTATGAGAAATCATGTTATTTAAATTTATTTTTTTATTGATTATCAATTTTGCAGCTTTAATTACATGTCGCATTTTTGAGCCGTGAGAGCCAACTATTTTAAGCTCTTTATAATGAATTTTGTTCGTACTTATGGCAATTTGAGGATCTTTACCGTTTTTTTTCGGAAGTCCTGCAAAAAAATTTATACTGCTATTTTTTGGTGCTAATTTAACTGCATCAATTTGAGCTTTTAAAGAACTGCATGCTACAAAAGTATAATTAATATTTTCTTTTACTTTTTGGTTTAAAATTTTATTTATATTTTTATAATTTACCTTTATTAATTTTTTGTTTTTAATAATTTTTTTTAATCTATTTTCATTTTTATCTATTAAAAAAACTTTTTTACTTTTATTCAATAAACATAATTTTGAAATTAATTGACCAATTGTACCTGCTCCGAAAATAACTACTGTCCCCTTTGGCTTTAAATCAATTTTTTCTATTCCATTAATGCAACAGGCTAAAGGCTCTGTCATCGCAGCTTGATCATAATTTATTTTTTTCTTTGTAAAAAAATGCGGAAATTTTTTTAATATATTCGATTTAATAGCAAGAAATTTTTGAAATCCTCCATCTACTTCATGGCCAAGTGCAAAATCTTCTTTGGTATGATCTTCTATATCTGCTCCTAATACGATATTTGAATTTTTCTTAAAATATTTCTCATTTTTTGGAACTTTTACAATTTTACCAGAAATTTCATGTCCCATAATTCTGTTCTTTTTAACTCTTTTACTTCCATTTAAAAAAATTTTAAGGTCTGTACCACACATTCCACAACTCTCTACCTTAATTATAATATCGTCTTTTTTAATCTTTAAATTTGAAGTTTTTAATATCTGTTTTTTGGGTTTAAGAAAATGTAAAGATGAATTTTTAATCATATATTTAATGAAAGATACGCGTAAGTGATTAATAAAATAGAAAATGGTACAAGATAAATAGCTTTATATTTACTGAACAAATTATAAATACTTTTTTTAAAAAGACTTAAAAAAATATTTTTTTCTAAACTATTCTCATAAAAAATACTGTCTTTGTTCAAATAATAAATCACAGGAACATAATATAAAAAATGTAGAAGAAATAAAGAAATCCTATTTTCCAACATTTGTAAGTCGACACCGTACCCTATTAATGAAAGTCCTATAAGACATAATTCAATTATCATCAAAATATAAATTGGGAAAAACTTTATGAAAAATTCGTATAAATCGACTTTGAAAAAAATATTTATTAAAATAATTAAAGTCATTGGAGAAATAAAATAGAAAAGCAAACTATATAACGGAAAGTTTTGTTCTGGGTTTATATTAGTAAGTGTGTCGACTTCAAAATTTAAAAATAATAATACGAAGTTACAGACGTACATTAATAAAATTAACACTATCTCTTTCAAAGAAAATGAAATTTTTTTTAAAAAAAAGGTTATTAAAATAAACATTGTCCAGTAAGAAAGTCCTAATAATCCATCCAGTGGGTGAATATGTGTATTTATTAACCAGAGAGATGTAGCAATAAAAATAAAACTTTTATTTAAATTAATTACTCGATTAGAATAATAAAATATTAACAAAAAACAAAATATTGAAAATGATGGAATTGGAAAACCAATTATTTCAAAATTTTCAGATCTATTTACTACATTGTATAAATCAGAAAAAGTAAAAACTGATTTTAAAAAATTTATAAAAGGAAAACTTTCTGAGGACAGGATTGAAAGCAAAGTTAAAGAAACCGACCATAAGGTATTTTGCAATATCTTGTAAAAAATTTTATATAAAATAGCTGCGCATAAGGACGGGAATAAAATAGATCCTAAAATTAAGTTTAATTTTTTTGATTGGATTAATATATTTAAAAAATTTGAAAGATGCGGTGTAAAATTATAATAATTTATAGCATAGGATAATTCGTCATTATTTATTACTACATTATCATTGTTGAAAATAAACCAGGCTGAAAAATATAATAAAAAAACAAAAAAGATACTTAATTCAATTATATTTCTTTTAATTAAATTCATTGTTAAAACTTTCTTGAAAAAAAGATTCTTAATGATGATAAAATAATTTTTGAGGCATGTAAAATTTTACTTAAAAATTTTTCGTTATTTCCTATTCCATGTAATCTTTTACTAAATAATACATTAAATCTAATTAATTTTTGACTGGCTTTTTTGGCTGCAAGCAATAAATAAATGTCGATACTAAAATCATTAGGAACAAAATCTAAATTATTTATAATTTTTCTATTAAAAAAATTTGGTTGTGCATGTATGTCTACTAATTTAGACATAAACATTACGCTGATTAAAACAGTCATACCGCTTGAAAAAATGGAGTCTAAAAAATTTCTCTCAAATCTAAAACCTTTGATAAACAAATTTTGAGCGCCATTATTTAAGAAAATTTCATAAGCAGTAAGAACATCGTTTAGATCTGTTTGTAAATCGGCATGAGTATAACAAATCAAATCATTTTTACTTTCCTTAATACCTTTTTTAATTGCATTACCAAAACCGATGTTGCTGTCTATTAAAATTATTTGTAGATTTGGAATGTCCTTATTATTTTTAGCTTTGATCAATTCTTCTCTAGTTTTATCTGAAGATCCATTATCAATTAATATGGCGTCAAATTTGACACGTTTATTTAAAAATATAATTTTATTTGTGATTTCATTAATATTTTTTTGTTCATTATAGCATGGAATTATTAAGGAAAATTTATTCATTTTATATTTTTTAAAATTATGTAAAAATTTATGATATCATAGAATTGAACTAAATTAAAACAACGCAAATCAATGAAACTTTTTAGCCTAGAAGAAACCTTCAACCTCAGCATTGATGAAGTAAAAAATTTATACAAAACAAATGTTAGTCCAGCTCAGGTTAAACTGCTATCAGCTTTTTCATTTGGTAAAGATCTATCGGATACTTCTGAGGGTTGTTACATTTTTACTAAAAGTGGAAAAAAAATTTTAGATTTTACAGGTGGGTTCGGAGTTCTAAATCACGGGCACAATAATCAAAGAATTATTGATGCAAGGATAAATTTTCAGAAAAAGAAAAAAGTAGAAGTTCACAAAAATTATCTTTGCCCTTACTTAGCGGCATTAAGTCATAACATTGCTAATATACTTCCAGGTGATTTAAATGTTTCTTATTTGCCTAATTCAGGAGCAGAAGCTAACGAAGGAGCAATTAAATTAGCATATAAATTTCATGAAGGAAAAAGGAAATATATTCTTCACTCAAATATTTCATTTCATGGAAAGCTTTTAGGCACTGGAAGTATCTCAGCTTCACCTGAAGTAAAATTTAATTTTCCAGGGTTGAGTAATACTGATACATTTGATTGGAATAGTATCGAAAGTGTAAAAGAGAAAATTAAGAAATATGATTCTGATATTTTTGCTATTATAATTGAACCTTTTAGTGCCTCAAGTTTACAGGAATGTAGTAAAGAATTTTTGTTTGAGTTGAGAAAAATTTGTAATGAAAAAAAAATTATTTTGATTTTTGATGAAATTTATACTGGTTGGGGTAAGACAGGAGAGTTTTTTTATTTCATGAATCATGAAAACTTATGTCCAGATATTCTAACAATGTCAAAATCATTTGGTGGTGGTAAATCCTCAATATCTTGTTTTGTAACATCTAGTAAAATATTCGAGAAAGCTTATGGTAATTTAGAAGACAGTATGATTCACTCTACAACCTATAACGCTTTTGGTGAGGAGTGTGCTACTGCAATTGAAGCTATTAATATTGCAGTTGAAGAAAATTATCCTTTGAAAGCAAAAAATCACGGTAAATTAATAAATCAAAAATTAAAATTTTTAAAAAATAAGTATCCAAATCAAATTAAAGAAATTAGAGGCAAAGGCTGTCTTCAAGGAATACTTTTTAGAACAGGTCCAGAAATTATAAACAAAATACTAAATTTAATTCCTATAAAACTAACAAAAGATGAAAGATTTTTGAGTAAGTTGGTCACCTCTTCAGTTATTAATAGCTTATACGACGATTATGAAATTTTAACTTCTTTAGGTCAAAACAAAGAGATATGTTTATGGATTTCACCTCCAATTGTAGTAACAGATAAAGAAATTAATCTTTTTTTTGAAAGTTTGGAAAAAGTACTAGATAAAGGATTAGTGCTGTCAGTCTTGTCATTTTTAAAAAAACAAATATTTTAACAATATAATTAAATATGTTTTTTACTAAAATTTTAATAAAAATAATTTTTAAAAATGATCTTTTATTCATCTTTAATGATTTAAATCAAACAAAAAAAACATTAGAAAATTTCAATAACTCTTACTTAAAATTCAATTTTTTTTTAAAATTTCTAATTACAGGATATATAATTTTATGTTTTTTTCTGAATATAATCTTTATTATAATTTTTTTTTACAAGTTAAAAATAAATTTTTTTGGGAAAATCAATCAATTTTTAAAGAAAATTCCGTTAGTAAAGAATGTTCAAAATTTTATAATCGCAAACTTATTGTTACACACTAATTAAATGCCATTAAAGAACTTAAATGATTTTAAAAATGAAGTTATAGAAAATGAAAATGTAATAGTTGGCTCCGGAGCAGGGGGATCTACTGTTGCTTATGAACTTCTTAAAAAAAATAAAGAATCCATTATTTTAGAAGAAGGTCCGAACATAAATGGAATTAATAAATCCAATATAGGAATAAGTATTACTAATTTATATAAAAATAATGGTGCGACGCCAATTTATTCATTCAATGGTGGTCCACTAATAGGGTATGGACAAGGTTCATGCGTTGGTGGTTCAACTTATGTAAATGCCGGATATTTTTCAGGTACACCTGAGTGGGTTTATGACGAATGGCTCAAAGAAGAGAGGTTAAAAACTTCATATTCTGAATTTCAAAAACTGTATGAAGAGATTAAATCAGAAATTAATGTTTCAACTGAAAACGTAACAAAATTAGATGGA
>CESP01083351.1_pt1 | contig 10832 bp, 12 predicted proteins | sample 531211 | NCBI WGS metagenome assembly CESP01 (sample SAMEA2622074, study PRJEB7988) | marine metagenome | biome: marine biome (ENVO:00000447); feature: surface water layer (ENVO:00002042); material: "saline water (ENVO:00002010), including plankton (ENVO:xxxxxxxx)" | depth 5 m | reverse complement strand
TCTTCTATTTGTCCATCTGAATTTTGATTAACGTATTGAGCTGCTCCGTGCAAAATTCCAATTTTTGAACCGTAAGTAAGAGGTGCAGCGTGTCTTTTACTTTTTGAAGGTCCACCAGCCTCAACACCGATGAATTCACATTGTTTTTTGTCATAATCCATAAATTCGTTCCAAAACCCAAAACTTGAACTACCACCACCTACGCAATTATAAAGTTTAAGTTTTTTTGGAATAGAACCAAACTCGTCAATTAATTGGACTTTTAACTCTCTGGATATTTGACTTGTGCTCCACCCACAGATTCGAACAAAAACAGCTGGACCTACAGTACTTCCAACACACATAGCCGTAGTGTCACAATTTGCAACCCAAAACCGCATACATTCAGAAACAGCATCAACTAGAGTTTGGCTTCCTGAATAAACAGGTATGACTTCGGCACCGTTTTTTTTAATAGCTCTTACATTTGGCTGTTGTCTTTCAATATCTTTTGCTCCCATAAAAATTTTACATTTTAGGCCAAATTTTTTTGCAGCCATACTTAACATTTTACCTGCATATCCAGCGCCAGTGTCTCCACATATAATTTTCTTACCTGAGCGTTTTGCTAGCAAACAATGAACCGTAGCATTGTAGATTTTATGTGCACCACCGTTTGCATCAGACACAATTTTGGACCAAATTTGCGCTCCCCCCACATGCTCGGTTAAATTCTCTAATTTTATGAAACGAGTAGGGGCTCCAATCCAATTCTTGAAATATTTATCTCTTTCAGCAATAAATTTTTTATCTTTTTTGAGTTTATTAAATAAATTTTCTAAATCTTCTATTGGTTTTTTTAAAGTCTCTGGAACAAAGTTACCCCCAAATTTACCTCCCCAAAAACCAAGTTTATTTCCCTGATCAATAACTGGTATCCCTTTTTTTAGTTTCATATTTTTGAAAACAAATTTAACAATTTATTAATTCTATTAATATCTTTTTTTCCATTTTCGTTCTCAAGTGCTCCGCTAAGATCAATTATAAAGTCTTTATTTTTAAAGCTAGGTATATCATCTATTTGAATATTTCCTGCAATCATTTTACTCATTTTTTTAGATACTCCATTTAGTAGATTATGATTAAAACTTTCTGACTTATGGTAGCCTTTCGAGTCAAATAAAATTATATCTGAAACGTCGGAATAATCTTTATATTTGATTACATCATTTTTATCGGAAATAGTAATCGCAGAAATTATTTTAATTTTATATTTGAATTTTATTTCCTCTGTTCTCTCAGGACTTACGTCGTAAAGCTGATAATAATCAAAATTTAAATTTTTTATTTTTTCCAAAATTTCATCAGTGGGCTTTACAAGTACAGAGGTGAAGTTTACCTGTTTTCTCTCAACATTGACTAATCTTTTTAATATTTCATATTTAACAAATCTCTTGCTTTTTTCATAGTTAGTAATGAAGCCTATAAATTTTGGTGGGTAGGGATGATTTAAAATAAAATTTAATGTTTTAGTATCTGAGACTCCACAAATTTTCAAGCCCTTGATCATTGATTTAAGTGATCAATTAATATTTGCGTATTTTTTTTAATATTACCTCTAGTTAAATCTCTACCTATTACTAGCCAATCGGCTCCATTTGCATAGGCTTCTATAGGTGTCAGAACTCTTTTTTGATCATTAATTTTTTTGGTAAATCTAATCCCAGGAGTTATTATTTCTCTCTTAAATATTTTTTTTACCAATTTAATCTCTTGTGCACTACAAACAATAGCATCCAATTTTGCTTTGTTTGCCAACTTCGCCTGATGACGGACTAATTTTTTTAAATTTCTATTAAATCCGATCTCTTTTAATGCTTTATTGTCCAAAGAAGTAAGAATTGTTACACCTATTAACTTTATTTTACCTGAAGCTTTTTTTGCAGCTTTAAGAGCTTCTAAGCCTGAGCTAATATGTATTGTTACATAATTAACTTTTAAATCTTTTATAGCTTTAATAGTTGACTTACATGTATTAGGAATATCATGAAGTTTTAAATCTGCAAAAGTTATCTTATTTTTCAATGTGCTTAAAAAATTTCTACCTTTTTTAGAGTTTAAGAACTCTAAACCTAATTTATATCCAATTTTTAATTTACTATTATTAGTTTCTTTTATAATTTTTTTTATTTTTGATATTTTTGAAGTATCACAAGCAATAAATATTTTACTCTTTTTCATTGTTGATCTTTTTAAACATTTCTCTGCTCATTTTCCAATAAATTACTTTTTTTGCAGGTACTGCAACTTTATCACCAGTTTTAGGATTTCTTCTTATAGATGATTTTTGGTTTCTAGTACTAAAAGAACCCCAACCTCTAATTTCTACCCTTTCGCCTCTCTTAAGAGCTCTTTTTATCTCCAACAAAATAATACTGGCTACTTTTTCAATATCTTTTTTAAGAAAGTTTGGAAAGCTTTTGGAGATCTGTTTTAAAAGTTTTGACTTTACAATACCCAATTTATCACTTCTTTTTTAAATTTAAGACTTATCCTTATCTTTTTTCTTCAAGTCATCGGACAAAGATGAAAAAGGAAGATTTTTACCCGATCCCTCTGCCCCATATTTTTCAAGAGCCTCTTTTTTTTCAATTTCCTCTAAAAGCTTCATACTTAAAGAAATCTTACGTTTTTCCAAGTCAATTTCAGAAATTGCGCAGTCAATTTTTTCTCCACCTGTAAATCTTGATGGTCTAGCATCTGCTGAATTGATTGCTATTTGAGATTTTTTAATTACAAAATCCATTTCACATCCCTCTGGTCTTACAACTAATCCTTTATTATCTGTTGATATTATTTTTACAGTAATAGTTTGATTTTTTTTCTTATCACTAAACCAGTCCAAAGGATCTTTTTGTGTTTGTTTATAACCAACTCTGATTTTTTGTTCATCTACTTTTATTTCTAATACTTTAACTTTTATTTTATTGCCTTTTTTATACTTCGTTAATTCCTCTTCCCCATTATTTAGGTAAGTAAGATCATTACAATGTAAGAAAGTATCCACGTTTATGTCCTCAACTTTAACAAATAAAGAATATTCATTTTTATTGATTATCTCTCCATCAACAATGGAACCAACTGGGTATCTTTTGTTGAATGTCTCAAATGGATTTTCCAGTGTTAATCTATGAGAAATTGCCACTCTTCTTTTTTCTTTATCTATCTCAGTTATCACACAGTCAATCTCATCACCAACTTTAAACATTTTTTTTGCTGAAACATTTTTTTTTGTCCAACTTAGTTCGCTTGAGTGTAAAAGGGTAGTCAAACCTGGCTCTAATTCACAAAAAGCACCAAAGTCCATGATTTTTGAAACTTTAGCTTTATAGATCTTGTTCAGTTCATAATTTTCAATATGTTCAAAGGGGTCTGGGGACATTTGTTTTACTGAGCATCCAACTTGTAGTTTTTCTTTGTCAACAGATATCACTTTTAAATCGTGTTTTTCACCTATATTAAAAACCTCATCAGGATGATTTACTCGTGAGTAAGAAATCTCTTGTAGATGTACCAAAACATCAAGTTCGCCATTAACATTAAAAAAACATCCAAAAGAGCTATAACCTTTAACCTCAGCTCCTTTAATTATGTCTCCAACTTTGAATTTATCTATTATTTTAGCCTTATCCTCTTTTTTAAAAGAAGAGATAATTTCTTTTCTAGACACACAAGCATTACCTCTAATCTTGTCTAATTTAATTAAAGCAAACTTTTGTGGCTCATTCATCAAATGGCTTATATCTTTAAGAGGCTTATCACTTATTTGTGAACCTGGTAAAAACATTAAAGATCCGGTGTCTATATGTTCAACGATACAGCCCCCTTTGCACTTAGAGGTAATCTTTCCCATAATTGGTTCCTTTTTCTCATAAGCTTCAACTAATTTATCCCACCCCTTAATTTTCTGAGCTTTACTAGCTGAAACTACAACTTCACCCATTTTATCTTCTAGTTTTTCCAATAAAACTGATATCTTTTCTCCAATTTTTATTTTTTCGTTTAATCCCATTGTCTTAAGCTCATTTATATCTAAAACAGGTTCAGATTTTAGACCATCGACATGCAAGAAAACGTATTTTTCTGTTATTTTGTTAACTTTACCTTCAATTATTTTACCCTCTTCAATGTTAATTTTAGATAATTGGCTATTCAATAGCTGTTCGAACTGTTGATTGTCTGGATTTGTTAAATCTTTATATATTTCCATTAAGTTTTAATTTTTTATCTATAATTTTTTTTATTTTTAAAAAACACGCTCTTTTAGATAAATTTGTTGTGTTAATCAATACTGAATCTTTTGTTTTCCTGAGTGGTGAAATCTTACGAGAATAGTCATTTTTATCGCGTATTTTGATGCTTTTTAGTACTTCATCATAATTAGTATTTTTGTTTATACGTTTTAACTCTTTATATCTTCTTCTTGCCCTAGTCTTAATATTAGCTGTAATAAAAAATTTAAACTCTGCGTCTGGTATTATTTTATAAGTTATATCTCTTCCATCTAAACATGACCCATTATATTTTGCTGGAGGATTATAAGCACAATTCAATTGAAATGAGTGAACTAATTTTCGTATTTTTTTGTCTTTAGCTATAATTGAAGCTACAGTCGCAACTTTATCGGTCAAAAGTTTTTTACTATTTAAATCTTCAATCCTTAATTTCTTAATTTTTTTTTGTATATATTCAAAACTATATTTTAAGGGATTTGAAATCTTAATATTGGCTACATATCTGTAACAGCGTCCTGTATCAAGATGCAATAGATTATAATGTTCAGAAATTAGTTTTGCTTGTGTACCTGCACCTGCTGCAGCCGGTGAGTCAATTGCTATTTTGATTATATTTTGTTTCCTTTTCATTTTTTTTTTAATTGATTTATTATTTTTAAAAAGTCTGGAAAAGAAGTTTTTATAGATTTACTATTGTGTATTTTCCATAATCCACCAAATGATAGTGCCGCTACTACACTAGTCATAAATACCCTATGGTCATTAAGATAATTATTTATGATTATTTTTTTGTCAACTTTTAAAGCTGGATTTCCAAAAATTTTAATTGAATTTTTTGTTGTTAAATTTTTTACACCCATCTTACTTAAAATTTTAGAGCCCCATTTAAGTCTTGGGCTTTCTTTTTTGTTTAATTCAGATAGTCCTTTAAAATATGAAACTCCATTTGCTCTAGCTGCCACTAAAAAAATTACTAAAAATTCATCTATGGCCCGAGCATTTAACGAAACAGGGCAATTAATTGGCTTGATTAATTTGCAACTTTTAATTTTAATATCTGCAATTTCCTCTCCCCTATAGATTTTTTTATTTTGAAAAATTATATTTACTCCCATTTTTTTTAAAATAGTTATAATGCCAGTTCTAGATGAATTTATATTTACACTTTTTATTGTAAGTTCAGAATTGTTTGAAAGCGCTGTAAGGACCAAAAAAAAAGCACTAGAACTTATGTCAGAGGGGATATTATAGTTTATTGCTCTAATTTTTTTTACTTTTTTAACTTGTATTAAGTCATGATTTCTCCTTTTATAAATTCTGATTGGTAATTTTAGATTTTTCATCATTCTTTCTGTATGATCTCTACTTTTTTTTGCTTTTATATAAGTTGTTCCATTTGCCCGCATAGCAGCAAGTATCACCGCACTTTTACATTGAGCTGAGCCTCTTTTTTCGAAGTACTTGATAGGTTTAAGATTCTTTAATCCTTGGATTGTAAGTGGTAAACTGAAATTTTTTCTTAATTTAAATTTTGCTCCAAATTTAGATAAAGGAGAAGTCACTCTCTTAAAATCTCTTTTAGATAAACTCTTGTCACCAATTAATTTGACAGTGTTAGTCGAATTGATTATTAAACCCAGGATTAATCTGCCCAAAGTTGCCGAATTCCCAGCATTTATAACAGTATTTTTTTTATAAATGTATCCATCAATGCCTTTTCCAAAAATTATAAAAAAATCCTTTGTTTTTAAAACTCTTATTCCAAATTTTCTAATAATATCAATTGCTGCCATCACATCTTCTGATATTAATAGATTTTTAACTTTCGAAATACCTGAAGCTATAGATGCAAAAAGAACCCATCTAATACTTATACTCTTGTCACCACTTACACAAATTTTTTTTTTAAAACTTATAATCTTTTTTTTAATTATAATATGATTGGCCATATTGACTAGTTGATTTTGAAACTATCACCAAAATATGCATTTTGAGCATTAATATTTTTTACTAAATTTGAGGGAGTGTCTTGGGCAATAATTTTACAATTACTTAAAATCATAGCAACATCTACACATGCAAGTAAATCTCTGGCTTGATGATCACATATACAAATTGTAATACGGCTTTCTTGTTGTAAGTTTACGATTATTTCTTGAAGCATTTTGATTGTCAGAACATCTAGTGCTGCAAAAGGTTCATCCAAAAGTAGAACTTTCGGCTCACTCAATAAAGCTAATGCTAAAACTAATTTTCTCTTTTGACCACCTGAAAGGTGCTTAGCTTTTATTTCTTTTATACTGTCTAGCTCAAATTTTGAGATAACATAATTTATTCTTTGGTTTCTAAGACTTTTTTCCTCTATAATTATTTCACTTATTGCCTTTAAATTATCATGTAAGGTTAGGTCATTAAAATATCCGCCATATTGTGGGACATAACCTACTTTAAAATGTTTTGTTCTTAAGTAAATCGGAAAACTCGTTGCATCATGACCATTGATAAATATTTTACCATATTTTGGGGATATTAACCCAGTAATAAGATTAAAAATAGTGGATTTACCAACTCCGTTAGGGCCCAACATTCCAAAAATTTGTCCTTCGTTTATTTTAAAATTAATATTATCTAGTATGAGTCTGTTTCCATATGATAGTGAAATATTTTTAAATTCAATAATTGTATTTGAGCTTTTAAATGATTTAATTCTAAATTTTTTTACTATTCCCATAATTTAATTGGATTTTATATTAACTCTTTTCTCCTTTTCGTACATAAAAATTTTTGTATCTTTAGTTATAATATTGATTTCAACGACATCAGCTATAAGTGAGTTTTTTTGATTTGAATAAACTACATTTTTTGAGATTATCAACGAATTTCTTTCTAAAGAAAAATCTACATAATTTCCTTTAATCGTATTATCGACATAATCAATTGATACATTTTTAGAAAAAATAGTGTCATAAGTATTAATATTATATTTTCCGTAATCAGATTGAATATCTATAATCTCGCCGTTTACCATTTTTATGATAGCTTTGACATTTGTAAGGAATATTACATTGTTATCAGTCAAATCAATTTGCCCGTCGTCTGCATTTAAAATATACTCGTTCCCCTTAGCATCTTTTGATCTGTAACTTACATCTTTTATTGTGTTGGTTGTTGCGTCTATATCTTCAATAAAAGTATCTTTTTCTAATGAGGTTTTTTTTTCATCCTTAAAAAATTTAATGCTAAAAAAAAAAACTATAATGACAATGGAAAGTACAATTAAAATTTTAAATATTAAACTATTAGTCATTTATGATATATTTGATCTAAGTATTGTGTGTACGTGAAGAACTCCAATCGTCTTATTTTTTTTCTTTCTATCGAAAACGCACAAAGATGTAATTTTCTTGTTGTTCATTATCAGTAAAGCTTTTGCAGCCAAGTCGTTTCTTTCAACACTTATGGGATTTCTGGTCATTACTTTATTAACTTTGGTTGCGAGTAAATTTGGATTTTTTTGATTAAATCTCCTTATTTGGCCATCAGTGATAATTCCTGTGGTTTGTTTTTTTTTATTTTGAACAATTAAAACTCCAAGTTCTTTATCACTTAATATTTTTAATGCTCTTTTCATTTTTACATCTTCATCAACAAAAGGTATTTTTTTCCCAGTTAACATTATATCTTCAACAGTTTTTAATTTTGCGCCTAATGTTCCAGCAGGGTGTAATTTTTTGAAATCAAGTTTGTTAAATTTTTTTTGTTTCATTACAGATATAGCTAAAGCATCACCTAGTGCTAGTTGAATGGAGGTACTTGAGGTAGGAATAATTCCACCTGATTCTTTAACCTGGGGGATTAGTAACTTAATGTCTGACGCCTTGTGTAAGATAGAATCTTTTTTTGATGAAATTCCAATTAATAAAATTTTGTTTCTATTTGCGTACTGAATAATATTTTTTAATTCATTAGTTTCACCTGAGTAACTTATAAGAATTAAGATATCTTTTTTGGTAATGCTTCCAAGATCACCATGAGATGAGTTGCTTGCTGACAAAAAAAAAGCTGGTGCCCCAACTGACGAAAAAGTTGCTGCTATTTTATTTGCAATTAATCCACTTTTTCCAACGCCACAAAGTATAACTTTAGACTGGCACTTTGTGATTTCTTTTACAGCTTCGTTGAATGAATTATTCAAACTTTTTTTTAATTTTATTAATCCAGAAATTTCTAAATTAATTACATCTTTTGCAGTCTTGATAAAACTTTTTTTCATTACTAATGTTCAAAGGTAGATAGCTTATATCCAGCCATCTCCATATCAACTAAAATTGGTATTACTTCCATAGATTTTTTAAATAGATTTATTCTTTTTTCTCTTTCCAACATCTTAATCAACTTATTTCTTATTTCAAATAGATGCTCAGTGTCAGAGGCAGCATATTTAATCTGTTTTTCAGAGAGGTTTGGATCTCCCCAATCACTCTGTTGCTCTTTTTTTGAAATATCTTTTCCACAAAATTCTTTAACAAGATCTTTGTAGCCATGGTATGAACTAGCAGTTCTTGCTATTTTTGATGCTACCTTTGTGCAAAAAATATTTTTTGGTTTAACATTTAGATGATAGTTTAACCATAATAGATCTTGTCTTGCATAATGCATAATAAATTGAGTATTTTCGTTAGACAAAGCCCTCACTAGATTTGGCGCGTGGTAATTCTCTCTATTAAGCTTTATTAAATAAAATTTTTTTGACTCCAGACCTAACTGGACTAGGGTCAGAGGATCTCTACCGAGTACTAATCCTAATGCTTCATTATCTAAACCGATATATTTTTCATTTGATAAATCTAAATCTCCAGGTAAATCGTTCTCAAAAACTTTGATATTACTCATATATTTATATATATATAAGACTAATTAATAATGTCTATTTTTTGATTGAAAATATGAAGAAAATTTTAATATGGGGAGGCACTGGTCAAATTGGAACTCACCTTGTAAGAAAGCTAACGCAAAACAACTTCACTGTTACTGTTGTAACTAGAAATATTCATCAAAAAGGCCATATAATTAAAACACAAGGGAATGCGGGTTATATAGAAATAAAAGAGTGCAGCATATTTGACGAACATAAAATAAGAAAACTTTTTGAGACGACTGATATTTGTATTAATTTAATTGGCATTTTATTTGAAAAGAAAAAAGGAAACACATTTAAAAATATTCATTCAATTTTTCCGTCACTTCTGGCTAAACTTTGCAAGGAATATAAATTAAAACAATTTGTTCATATTTCTGCATTAGGCATTAATGAAGCTTTAGACTCTAAATATGCACAAAGCAAATTAGATGGTGAACAAAATATCTTGAAGATATTTCCGAATACGACAATCTTAAGACCATCAATAGTTTATTCATCCTCAGATAATTTTAGCTGTAATTTAATGACACTGTTAAGTAGACTACCTATCTTTCCTCTATATTATAATGGTAATACAAAATTCACTCCCATACATTGCTCTGATTTGACTGATGTTATTTATTTTTTAATTTCTAAAAAGGTAAGTTCAAATGTTATTGAATGTATAGGGCCTGAGGTACTTTCATTTAAAGAAATCTTGATTATTTTGCAAAATTTGATCGATAAAAAAAGACTTCTTTTACCTTTTCCGCTTCCTTTAGCGATGATGACTGCAAGAATTTTCCAACTACTCCCAAAACCTCTCTTGACTGTTGATCAATTAAACTTACTCAAGTATGACAATGTTGTTTCAGGTAAGTATAAAACGAATTTTGATATTGGTTTACCTGCAAAAAAAATATTTAGTGAGGAGGTAAAAAAATATTCTTATATGTGGACAGAAGGAGGTGAATATTCTAGAAAAAAAAGACAACCCTAATTAGTTTTATTATGCAGATTTTATCTTTTTCCCGATAAATTCTGGTACCTCTTCCTTCTCAACTAAATCCTCTTTTTTACCTTTTGGCTGATATGCATAAAGCAAATGAAGCTTGCAATACGAAAAGTCTTTTAAGGAAGTTCTTCCGCAAAAATAGAATGATTTTTCATCGGGATGACCAATAGGCCATTTGCAAGAATTTTCATCAAGTTCTTCTAATTGTTTAGGATTTTCAGGTTCAAAATCTTTTTCAATAATCAATGATTTAAATTTACTTCTTCGTCCTCTTTTTATTTTTTTATCTCTATTTCCTTCTGAAACGTTAATATTTTCGTTTGATGATGTAGCACGTGTTTTAATTTTAGCAGAAAGATTTAGCCTATGTGCTTTTCCAATTACAGCATTTCTAGTTATGCCACCAATAACCTCGGCAATTTGGCTCGCAGTCTTTCCTTTCCCCCAAAGCTCTTTCAATTTATTGACTTTTTCTTCGGTCCAACTCATAATTTACTATATAAAGTGTTTAGAAAATATATAAACACAATATACTGATAAAAAATATTAATAAACAATATATTATTTAGAGTTATCAACATTATTTAAATTGAATTATTTAGAATGATATTCAATCCCAACTTGTATTTAATTTTTTTGTTTA
>CESP01032761.1_pt1 | contig 10834 bp, 12 predicted proteins | sample 531211 | NCBI WGS metagenome assembly CESP01 (sample SAMEA2622074, study PRJEB7988) | marine metagenome | biome: marine biome (ENVO:00000447); feature: surface water layer (ENVO:00002042); material: "saline water (ENVO:00002010), including plankton (ENVO:xxxxxxxx)" | depth 5 m | reverse complement strand
CAGAATCCGGCTTACGCCTTCTCGAAATCTTTTTGTGCCTTATAAAATGCTAAAATGAAATTGACCGAAGCCATTAAATCCTTTTTTCTAAATAAATGGCTAATACCAGATCTGCACTCAAAAATATTCGAAAAAACAAGACTCGATACGCACAAAATCGTGCGATTTCTAGTAGGCTTAAGACTTTAGAAAAAAGATTTCTGTCTTCAGTTGAAGATAAAAATAAGGATGATGCGATTAGTCACGCAGCTTCATTTATTTCTGCATTAGAAAAATCTGGTAAAAGAAACATGGCTCACATAAACAAAATTTCGAGGAAGAAGTCTCGTTGTTCCGCTCTAATTTCAGGAATTTAACTCTATTCTCATCAAATATGACGGGAATCATTCTCGTCTTTCTGGTTGTATCCACTCTCCTGTCTGTTGTGGTTCACTTTGTTCTTCTTCAAATAAGCTTCATGGACATCAGTGGCACTCATTCCCATGACTTGTGCCATGGAAATTAAGAAGTGAAATAAATCTACAATCTCAACTTTTGCATTCTGCTTGTCGAAATCTTGATATTTCGCCCACCATTTCCATGGAACTGAATCAGTAAGCTCCGCAAGCTCTTGTTGCATGGCACGAATATAATTCAAGATCCATTTGATCCGTTCTTCGTCAGTCATCGATTTCATTGCCACTCCAATCCGGGTGTTTAACTCTTCTTGCAAGTCGAAGATATTTTCTAGCTTATCCATTTTATTTTTAAGCACTATAGTACAACACATTGCAAGAATTTTGAAATCTTTAGGCAAAGATTCATTTAAACTTGTGCGAATTAGAAATGAATGATTGCTTGGACTTTTGAAATTATAAAGGATTAATCTTTTTTAATCTGTTCAGTAACCTTAAATTTAAACATCTTTCCCTATTCCAGAGCTTACCGCTCTAGAATATTCTATAAAGCCCATGGTAATGAAATCTAGAATCCGTTCTCGATGGTATCGAGCAAATGAAAAACCCTTGGAGTCGCAAAACTCATCCTCAATGGCATCCCAGTCACCCATTGGTGAAGTATCTCTTTCTTCAGACGAATTACTTAAAGACGACCTAAATGACGAAGTAGCAAAAAAGGCGTCTCAAAATCGACTACCCAGACAACAAAAATCCAATCGGGAGCGAAGACCGAATCGTAGACCCAGCGATAGAGATGAAAAGAAATTCCAAAAGGGTGGGAAGAGTAACGATCGGAGAAGACAAAACGATAAAGATTCTCCAAATATAGAACGAAAAAGAAAGGATGGAACTCGTTCACAATCCCCTAAAGATTCAAAGCCTAAGAGTTTCGCGAGCCACCCGGGTCCTCAAAAAAAATCACCCACAAATAAAAAGGGTAAGCAGGTTGAAAAGTCTGGAGTTTCAAAATTCCTTTCTAAACTTTTCGGGGCTTAAGCCTTGGGTATTTTTTAAGTAGCCATCCTTTAAAAAGATGGATGTTTTTAGAATCTCAGGCGGTAACCAACTAATTGGTGCGGTAACCGCCAGCGGTTCCAAAAATTCATCTCTTCCTCTCTTTGCAGCTAGTCTGTTAAGCGAAGAGGAAAGTATTTTGGAGAATGTTCCTGAGCTCAGTGACATTAAGTTTATGGCTGAAATCATCCGCGATTTAGGAGCTGAAGTCGAAAAACTGAATAGCCACAGCTGGAGGGTAAATCCAAAAGCGATTGTACATTATGCTCCCTATGAACTCGTTCGAAAAATGCGGGCATCTATTTGCCTATTAGGTCCGTTGGCAGCTCGTTTGGGAAGAGCTGAGATTCCAATGCCTGGCGGCTGTGTGATTGGAAACCGTCCAATAGATTTGCATATTAGAGCTCTTGAAGGACTTTCAGCTCAAGTGGAATTAAAGGGAGGTATTGTACGAATTGATGCTAGTAATTTAAGGGGTGGCAGCCTTTTCTTGGGTGGACGTCATGGAAGTTCGGTTACTGGAACAGCAAATGCGATCATGGCTGCATCCCTAGCCTCTGGCATTACTACCATCGAAGGCTCAGCCTGCGAACCGGAAATTGTAGATCTTTGTGAAATGCTTCTTAAAATGGGTGCACAAATTACGGGTATTGGTTCACACCTTCTTTCGATTGAAGGCGTGGATCGACTACATGGATGTCGTCATCATGTGATTCCAGACCGTATTGAAACTGCAACTTACGCAATTGCCGCAGGAATTACTAATGGAGAAATTTTAATTAAAGGATGCCAGAGTGAGCATCTTGGAGCTTTTGCAAATGTAATGCAGGAGTGCGGTATCGAATTATCCAATCAAGCAAAAAGCAACCTTTTGATCAAAGTAAGCCCTAAGGGATTAAATCCTTTTAAAGTGATTACCCTGCCCTACCCCGGATTCCCAACCGATCTTCAAGCACAAATGACAGCTCTTGCCTGCATAGCACCCGGACTTAGTATTTTGACTGAAAGAGTATACCCAAGTAGATTCATGCATGTTCCAGAGCTTCTTAGAATGGGGGCTGAAATATCTTTGGAAGGTCCAAGTGCAGTCGTTCAAGGGGGCAAAAGATTAACAGGTGCTCCAGTTATGGCATCAGACCTGAGAGCAAGCGCTGCATTAATTCTTGCTGGTCTTGCAGCCAAAGATGAAACTTGGGTTCAACGAATTTACCATCTTGATCGAGGATATGATAAATTTGATAAAAAACTTCGAGCACTCGGAGCTGAGGTCGAAAGATTGCCAGAAAATGCTCTCCCAAAATCTTTTACACCTTTCTTCGAATAAAACAAAGAAAACATGAGTGAAGATATTCCAAAAGGAGCAGAATTAGGACAGCAGGCACTTCGAAATGCTGGTGAAATCGATGCGGCTCTTCGACCTCCTACTTTTGCAGACTTCACCGGCCAGCGTAAAACTCTAGAAAGATTGCAGGTAATGGTTGGAGCAGCGGTGAAAAGGGAAGAACCTCTCAAGCACATATTACTTTGCGGTCCGCCTGGCCTAGGCAAAACAACGCTCGCCCACATCATCGCCCAAGAACTGAATAGAGAGGTGAGAATTACTTCTGGTCCGGTAATCGATAAGCCTGGTGATCTCGCGGGATTGTTGACGAACTTGCAAGAAGGTGAAATTCTATTTATTGATGAAATTCATCGGATTCCCAAAACGGTTGAAGAATATCTTTATTCTGCGATGGAGGACTATCGAATCGACATCATGATTGATCAGGGTCCGAACGCAAGAAGCGTGCGACTAGAAATTCCAAAGTTTACCCTTATAGGAGCCACTACCAGAGTAGGCTTATTAACAGCTCCGATGAGAAGTCGGTTTACACTCCAAACTAGACTCGATTATTATGACAAAAAAGACCTAGCGAAGATCGTGCTTAGAAGTTGTGATCTTCTTAATTGCATTATCGATCAGGAAGGAGCGGAAGAAATTGCATCCCGAGCAAGAGGTACACCCCGTATTGCGAACAATCTTATTCATTTTACTAGAGACTATTCAGAACAAAGAGGAGATGGGCAAATAAGCAGAAAGACTGCTGCATCCGCACTCGAACTTCTCGAAATTGATGGGAGAGGACTTGATGAAATGGATAAAAGAATCCTTTCAATGATTGCAATAAACTACAAAGGTGGCCCGGTTGGTCTCGGTACTATCGCAGTTGGAGTAAATGAAGAAGAACATACCTTAGAGGAAGTACATGAGCCATTTCTTATTCAAGAAGGCTACCTAAAGAGAACACCTCAGGGTAGAATGTTGACAGAAAGGGGTTGGGAGGTGACAGGCATGGCTTCAGGCTCAAATCCCGAAGGTGGACAACTAGAACTCATGTGAGCCTCCGGAGATGTCTCTTTATCAATTTGAATATATGAATAAAGGAGATACTAAATTTCTGACTACCACACTCGATTTCCTTTTCGATTTCAGATATTGAATATGTTTCCAAAGCGTCGATTTCTTCAAGATTTTTTTTAGGAGAAATTAAATCTTTGAGAGCGAAAACCCGAACAAATTCATTTCCAGTTTCATGGCAAGGACTGATCTGTATTAATTCCAAAAACCGATCGGTTAAAAGACTAACCCCAAGCTCTTCTTCACATTCTCTTACTACAGCATTGAGGTAATCTTCTCCAGCATCGACATGACCTGAGCAACTACTTGTCCAAAGAAGAGGATCTATATCCTTCGAAGCGGATCTCTTTTGCAAGATCCACATTCCGTTTTTTGATCTAGCAAAAATATGAACTGCCCTATGGAACAACCCTTTTTCATGAACAACGGACCTCTTTTCTTGATACATTACTTCGTCGCGAAGATTAACTACATCAAATATTTCGTATTCCATATGAGTAAAATTTAAAGAATAAGGGAGGGAAATTTCCAAAAAAAGAGAAAGTTAACTTCAATTCATCAAGACTTTTTAAGATTTTGCTTTTTTTGATTGGCTTAAAAGCGGTGTACCTCAGACTTTAATCTACAGGTGAACATTTTTTTTAAAATACTCGGATCTAGTAGCTCTGGCAATTCCGCAATTCTTCGCATAGGGGAACTCACTGTTTTAATTGACGCAGGGTTATCATGTAGAAGGATTCAAACTCTTCTAAAAAAAGAAGAAATTGAAATTGAAAAAATTGATGCGGTTTTCTTAACCCATGAACACAATGATCATAGTATTGGAATCAAAGGTCTTTCGAAGTACGCAAACCTGCCCATTTATGCTAACAAAGATACAATCAATGCCATACAACCAAATTTATCGCGTAGACCAAACTGGAAAGTTTTTGAGACCGGTACAAAATTTGTTTTCAGAAATCTGAAAATTCATCCATTCAGCGTCCCCCACGATGCATATGACCCCGTTGGTTTTTTCTTTGAATGGGGTGGTGATGACCTTTTTAATCCGTATTATAGTTTGGCTTGGGTTACGGATTTGGGCTTTGTTCCCTCCTTGGTTCGGGAAAGAATCAAGGAAGCAAAAATTTTAGTTATTGAGTCCAATTATTGTCAGCGAATGTTGGATGAAGACACGAAACGACCCTGGAGCTTAAAGCAAAGAATTAGAGGGCGGCATGGTCACTTATCCAATCAAACAACCTACGAATTACTCGAATCTTTTACAGATTCCAATTGGGATAAAGTTTTTCTGATGCATCTAAGCAAGGATTGTAATGATGTAGAGACCGTCCGAGCACAATTTGGAAAATTGCCCGGGCAAGGCAATCGATTTGATACCTTTATTGTAGATCCCATTAACTCAGCATCTATCCCGATATGAGAAGTTTACCTCGTCACACTAAGGTTATTGCAACCATCGGTCCTGCAACCGAGTCCAGAGAAATGCTTAAAAAGCTTATTGAATCTCATGTTGATGTATTTCGAATCAACATGGCACACGCAGATCACGATTGGGTAAAGACAATAAGCCAGAGAATTCGAGATGTTGGTACCGAACTCAATCGGGAACCCGCGATCATGATGGATGTAAAAGGCCCTGAGATTCGTACAGGTTATCTCCATAACGAAGTAAATTTAAAAGAAGATGATTTGCTAGATCTTATTTTTGAAGCTCAACCAAGCCCTCCCATTACTGGAGAAATTTGGCAAATAGAAGTAAACTATGACAGGTTACCCGAACATATCAAATCTGGAAACACCATATTACTAGACAACGGCCTGATTCCACTTTTAGTTCTTGAATCCTCTCCCGAAAAAATACGTTGCCAAGTTAAACAAGACGCGACTCTAAAAAGCCGCAGGCATGTGAATTTACCAGGTATAGAAACTGGACTTCCTTCCCTAACTGGAAAAGATAGAAAAGATTCTTTAGTAGGAATCGAAAGCACGCACGATTACTTTGCCCTGTCTTTTACACGAGATGCGGACTCCATAGACTTATTTCGTAGTTTCCTTCGCGAAAACGGTTCTGACGCTCAAATCATAGCCAAGATCGAAGATCAAAAAGGCGTTCAAAATATTGAGGAGATCATCAAAGCTTCCGATGCCCTAATGGTTGCTCGTGGAGATCTTGGAATTGAGTGTGCATTTGAAGATTTACCCATTATTCAAAGAAAAACAGTCGGTTCCTGCCTCGCAGGTGGTAAACCAGTGATCATTGCAACTCATATGCTTGAGTCGATGATTGAATCTCCAGTACCGACTCGTGCTGAAGTCAGTGATGTTGCGAATGCTGTCAATGAGGGTGCTGACTGCATAATGTTAAGTGGAGAAACCACCACCGGTAAATATCCGATTGAATGCGTACAAATGCTTAATCGGATTTCTTCCCGCTTAGAAGAAGAAATTCAACCAGGGTTGACTGAAGAATTGAAGCTTTTCCGCCCAAAAGCAAAAATGTTACGCTCAGCCGCTATGCTTGCGATGAGAATGGAGAATTCTGCTGTACTCGTTTTCACCCGGAGTGGTGATCTCGCGGCTAAGCTGGGTGCTCTTCGGCCTAATGGAGCTCCTCTTTTTGCATTTACTGATGTTGATGGACTTCATCGTCGGCTTCGATTGATATGGGGGATCGAACCTTTTCTAATCGATTTTTCAAATGATCCAGAAATAACTATACAAGTGGCGATTAAAAAACTTCTAGAAGAGGAATGGGTTCATCACGGAGATCATCTCATTACGGTCACAAATGTTTTTGCTCACGATAAAGTAGTAGAAAGTATTCAAATTAGGGAAGTAACAAACTAAGCTTTTCCGGCAGACCAAGTAGAATCCTTAGAATTTGAAAAATGGTAGTAAAAGATAGAAATTAAAAGGATCCCAAGATAGGGAAGTCCTGCACAAAAACTTGCGGACAAGATTCCATTTTCTCCAAGAGAATCAAAGACCGTTCGGAATCCGTAAAATAGTAAAATACCAACCGTACTCATTCCTATAATTTGGCCTAACTTTTGATTTTTATTACTGATTACAAGCATCAAACCGCAAAATATTGATAACAGGCACCCGAGTGAATTCCAGATCAATTGATATAGGCGATAGCGATATGGAAAAATATGTGCTGAGCTTGAATCCGGATAAGTATCTATGACCTTAACCAGCTCAAAAAAAGAAAGTATATTAGCACGCTTTGAAAGGAGAATCGGAACCTCTGGGTCATCCATTCCGGTAGAAAAAACTAAAGAATCAAATTTTTTGTAGAAACTAGGAGAAATCTTACCGGAGTCAGAGGAAGACCTTTTGGAATCTTTATCCCAAACTATCTGTTTGGAATTCGAATCCATAATGGGAAGGCCCTCATTCGATACAAAGCCCATGAATTGTCCATTCTCGAAAACCCAATGATTTCGGGCATCCCAGTGGGCTTTTTTGGCCCTAACTCTATAGCTATCATTTCCTTGCGAATCATAAGCATATAAATGTACATTTTCCCCTCTTTCTCTTTCCAGATCAAATCTGGAAAAATACCATAATCGCTTTTTATCTATTTTCATTTGAAAATGCGATTCCTGAGAAAGTTCAGTAGTTTCAAATGCTAGCCTTTGCTTCAAATCATGATAATAAACAATCGAGAGCCAAGCTACAATGGATATCAAAAAGCCAAATATAAAAATTGATCGAAAGCAATAGATCACAGAAAAAGAACAAGAAAGTATTCCAGTCATTTCTCCTCTAATCATAAGGAAAGATACGGTTAACAAGGTCGCAGAGAAACACGCAATTGGCAAAATCCAAGGAATAAAAGCAAGGCAACGAAGAGAGAGCCAAGAAAAGATTGTACTATAATCATCGGATGAGAACTGGTTATAGCTTTCGCTTATCAACTGAAGCAAAAGAATCATTAAGAGGAAAAAAGAGGATAGACCAAACCATTTTCCCCATTGTACCAGTATATATTTTTCAAGAATACCCATTTATTAATTTTAGCTATTACATTTATATATCTTAACCCTTGCACTCCTTAAAATGAATTCACAATCTAATTTTATTTCAAATTTGTCACTAATCTAAATATGAGTTCAAGATTGTTTCCCCCCATTGCGATCATTCTACCATTCCTTCTCTCATTCTCTGCCCAAGCAGAAGAGGATTCGTATGACTGGCAAAAACAGATTGATTCTTTTTTTGGAAAATATGCAGTCCAGCCATTAGTCTCATTTCTGTTTTGGGAAATTCCCGGTACAGAACATAAAATTAACATATCTCCCGTCTTCGAATTTTCTAGTGAGAATCTCAAAAATTTAACTGGTAAGAATTACATTCGAGGTTTGTACTCACCAGTTGTAGCCAAGAGTAAAAGTAAATTATCAATTCAATCGATAGAATTTATAGCTCAAAGATACCAAAAGACGGACAATCTCTTAATCGAATTGCCTTACTCATCTAGGGATGAATTAGTGGCATCTTTTATTCTGCCGCGAAAGATAAAAACTGTGGGAGAAACCTTTGACCTTCAATCTTTTCCCCTCGTGGTCGCATGGTTGTTAGCAGGAGCCTTATTTTTTACCTTAAAAATGAGATTCATTAACCTTCGCCTCTTTCGTCATGCCATTGAGCTAGTACGTGGAAAACATGATAATCCATCGAATAGAGCCAAGGGTGAAGTTACCCATTTTCAAGCTTTGACAACTGCATTATCTGCAACAGTTGGTTTAGGAAATATTGCAGGAGTAGCGATCGCGATCGGAACTGGTGGCCCAGGTGCTACTTTTTGGATGATATTGGTTGGTTTTTTGGGAATGTCTTCCAAATTCACCGAATGCTTGCTGGGACAGAAATATCGTAAGATTAGAAAAGATGGTAAGATTATGGGTGGTGCTATGCACTACCTTTCAGATGGTCTGAGAGATTTGAATTTAAAGCATTTCGGAGGCTTTTTGGCCGGATTATTTTGTATTCTTTGTGTAGGTGCTTCCTTTGGGGGCGGCAATGCATTTCAGGTAGTTCAATCCCTTGATTTGATCAAAACCGTGGTTCCTAGTCTTGGGTCAATGCCTTGGGTATATGGTCTTATTATGACTTGCTTAGTCGGTTTAGTAATTGTTGGGGGCATCAAGAGCATTGCATCGGTTGCATCAAGGGTGGTACCCGCAATGTGCGGAATTTACCTTTTAGCCTGTGTAACTATTTTACTTTTTCATTTCTCTGACATCCCAGCAGCTGTCGCTTTAATTTTCAAAAGTGCTTTCACTCTTGATGCTGGCATTGGTGGCTTTGTAGGGATCCTAATAATCGGAGTAAAAAGAGCTGTTTTTTCCAATGAAGCAGGTATTGGTTCAGCTGCCATTGCTCACTCTGCGGCAAAAGTTTCACACCCAGCTGAAGAAGGAATTGTTGCTTTGCTCGAGCCCTTTATAGATACCATTGTGGTCTGCAGTATGACCGCTTTGGTAATTATTATAACTGGTGCCTATCTTGATCCTGCGAATCAACAATTCATAATTAATGACCAAGGTGGGGCCTTGACTTCAGCGGCTATGGGGAGCGTCATTCCTTGGTTCCCGTACATTTTATCCGTTGCCGTATTTTTGTTTGCATTTTCAACCATGATATCTTGGTCTTACTATGGTGAACGTTGTTGGGTTTGGTTGTTTGGAGATAAGTCTTCCTTAAGTTACAAGATTCTCTTTATGGGCTTTACCTTTCTTGGCTCTATCATTACCGCGAAGAATATTCTTACCTTCAGCGATCTTATGATTCTAGGAATGGCATTCCCAAATATTCTTGGAATGATTCTGCTTAGTGGAAAAGTAAAACGATCCCTTTTCGAATACTGTAAGTCAAAAAGTTTGCAAATTTGATACAGACAATGATCAATTCGATTTGACAAAGGTATTTAGGGTCGTTCATTGTAAAACTAATTAAAAACTAATATCTCTCTATTTTTAACCTAATATGTCATGGATGATGATGATCTTCAAATTTCTGATTCGGAAGAAGCCCGTGCCTCCATTACGCGTCTAATAAAAGCAATCGAAGGCTGGGCCACCAAAGAAAGCCAAAAGAACGAGTTTGAACTGACTGCATTTGGTGCAGCTTTGGGTTCAGGAATTATTGCATTTCATCAATTGACATCCAAGGACTGTAGAGGCTCTCGAAATCTTATTGGTGCCATTTCCCGTGCTAAGCAGCACCTTGAAAAAGAATACAAAAAATTTGACAATGATATTGACAAAATGCATATCAAGTTCGCTCAGGAGATGGAAGAATTAGATTTGAAAATTATTCGTGATCGAAAAGAATTCAAGCACTACCTCGTATCCTTGATATACGCTGAAGAATACAACAAACTCCGTCGTTCGGTTACCAATATTTTTGAAACTTTGGAATCCAAATCAAACTACGAAGACGGAAGTGATTAGTTAAAGACTTACTCCGATCATTAACTATAGAGGCAGTGTTATGATACTGGCAATCATGGTTATAAAAATTGATCTCATTGCAGTCTCCTTATCGCCCTTGTAATTCCCCACAATTACAATTGCAAATATTCCAGCAGGCATCGCAGCCTGTGTTATTAGTACAGGCTTCATCCATTCCATTCCACCCGGTAATGGAAAAAGGTACAAAAAAGGGAGTACAATTGAAGGAAACATAAAGTTTCTAACCGGTATTGAAGCACCTTCCATTTTAAATGTAAAAGATACCCCCAATTAAGATTAAACCAATTGGAATTGAACAACGCCCAACCTGCATAACCACTTCCCAGACGAAAGAGGGTAAAAGCTCTTTCCCTCCGAATACTTCAACAAATAAAGCAATGAGAACAGCAACGGAGGGAGGATTAAGCATTCCTGATACGCTAAGCTTATTGGAAGTCAGAACTACGATTCCTATAGTCCAAATTGCAACTTCAACCCCAAGATTAAAAAGTATAATTCGA
>CESP01054670.1_pt1 | contig 10841 bp, 10 predicted proteins | sample 531211 | NCBI WGS metagenome assembly CESP01 (sample SAMEA2622074, study PRJEB7988) | marine metagenome | biome: marine biome (ENVO:00000447); feature: surface water layer (ENVO:00002042); material: "saline water (ENVO:00002010), including plankton (ENVO:xxxxxxxx)" | depth 5 m | reverse complement strand
ACCTTTGGCTGAAGAACTGTCGACTGTTACTTTAGCAACATTTTCTAAATCAGGCAATTCAAACATTGTTTTAAGAAGAATATTTTCAAGTATAGATCTTAATCCTCTTGCTCCAGTTTTTTTTGAAATAGCCTTTTTTGCGATTTCTGATATTGCATCTTGTTTAAATTCTAATTCTACATTTTCAAATTCAAATAACCTCTGGTATTGTTTGATAAGAGAGTTCTTAGGTTCTAACAAAATTTTAATTAGAGATTTCTCATCCAAATCGTCTAGGGTTGCTATTATTGGCATCCTTCCTATAAATTCTGGAATAAGTCCGTATTTGATTAAGTCTTCTGGTTCTAATAGTTTCATTATTTCAGATAGTGGTTGCTCTTTATAATTTTTAACTTTTGCACCGAAACCTATTGAGCTGCCTTTCCCTCTACTATCAATTAATTTATCTAAGCCAGCAAATGCCCCTCCACATATAAATAAAATGTTTGTAGTATCAACTTGTAAAAACTCTTGTTGTGGATGTTTTCTACCTCCTTGAGGTGGCACACTTGCAATAGTTCCCTCCATTATTTTTAATAAAGCCTGCTGCACTCCCTCACCGGAAACGTCTCTTGTGATTGAAGGATTTTCAGATTTTCTACTAATTTTATCTACTTCATCAATGTAAACTATTCCTCTTTGAGCTTTCTCTACGTTATAGTCAGCGGCCTGAAGAAGTTTCAAAATTATATTTTCTACATCTTCTCCCACGTAACCTGCTTCGGTTAAAGTAGTCGCATCAGCCATCGTAAAAGGGACGTCTAGTATTCTTGCTAGAGTTTGTGCTAGTAATGTTTTTCCACATCCTGTTGGTCCAACTAAAAGAATATTTGATTTAGACAATTCAACATCTTTGTTGTTTTTGGTCTCGTGATTTAGTCTCTTGTAATGATTGTGAACTGCAACAGATAATATCTCTTTGGCTAGTTTTTGGCCGATAACATAATCATCTAAAACATTACAGATTTCTTTTGGAGATGGAACTCCGTCTTGGTGTTTTACAAGTGAGCTTTTATTTTCCTCTTTTATAATATCCATACAGAGCTCAACACACTCATCACATATGAAAACTGTAGGTCCGGCTATAAGCTTTCTTACTTCGTGTTGACTTTTTCCGCAGAAAGAACAATACAAAATATTTTTATTATTTTTTTCAGTCATATCGAATCAATTATTAATATAATTCTCAAAAGAATACTAATCAAGCTGAAGTTGTATATCTGGCTATATATTGTGGTTTATTTTCTTTTCTCCACTACCGAGTCGATTAAACCAAATTTTTTAGCTTCCTCAGCTGTCATGAAATTATCTCTCTCAAGTGCTTCGGATATTTCGTTAATAGATTTGCCGGTATGTTTCGAATAAATTTTGTTTAACCTTTCTTTTAGTGACATAATTTCTTTTGCATGAATTTGAATATCGGTGGCCTGGCCTTGGAAACCAGCTGAAGGTTGATGAACCATTATTCTAGAGTTAGGTAAAGAATACCTTTTTCCTTTTTCCCCAGCTGCAAGTAAAAAAGAACCCATAGATGAAGCTTGACCTATGCAAAGTGTAGAAACTGGAGAGTTTATGTATTGCATTGTGTCGTATATCCCTAATCCCGCTGTTACTAATCCACCTGGACTATTAATGTAAAAGTTAATTTCTTTATTAGGGTTTTCAGACTCAAGAAATAGTAATTGTGCAGTTACTAAAGATGCAACAGTATCATTAACTGGACCAACCAAAAAGACTATTCTTTCTTTTAGAAGTCTCGAATAAATATCATAAGCCCTTTCACCTTTGCTTGTTTGCTCGACAACCATAGGGATTAAACTATTCATTTTTTCCTCTAACTCACGACTCATAATTGATTTATACAACTATTGATTACTTTTTACTAATTTTTTTTGTTTTTAGGTTGTCTTTATTCGATGATTTAGTTTTTTGTGATGGTTGATTGTCTATATTTGGTTTATTAAATTCAGATATAATTTTCTCAGCCTCTTTTGTATCAATTTCTTTTGTATTAAGTTTAATTTTTGATTTTATCAGTTCGATAATTTTTTCTTCATATAAAGAACCTCTTAAGCTTTGAGAAGCACTTGGGTTTTTTTGATAATAATCAAGTACCATTTTTTCTTGCCCTGGCATACCTTTAATTTGTTTTTGAATTTCAGCTTTCACCTCTTCGTCTGAAACTTTTAAATTATTTTTTTCTCCAAATTCATTTAAAATCAATCCAAGCTTAATTCTAGATTTTGCTAATTTTTCATTATTTAATTTATGTTTTTCCTTTTCCTCAGGTTTTAAATTCTTAGTCATTAAATTTATTTCTTGTTCAATTAAATTTTTTGGTAAATCTAATTCATGTGTTTTTTCAATTTGATCCAAAATTTCTTTTTTTGTTATTGAGTTTAATGCTTGGGAATATTGGCTTGAAATCTGTTTTTCAATTAAATTTTTTAAATCGCTAATATCTTTAGCTCCCATCATTTTAGCAAATTTATCATCAATTTTATTCTCAGCCGTTTTTTTAATATTTAAAATTGTACATTCAAATATTGTTTTTTTATTTGCCAACTCTTTTTTTGGATGGTTTGAAGGTAGAACAGCATCAACAAGTTTTTTATCTCCCTTTTTGACCCCTATTAACTGCTCGTCAAAACCCTTCAAAAATAAATCCTTACCTAACTCTATCTGAACACCTTTTCCTTCACTTCCGTCAAACTTAATTCCATCAGCAGTGGCTGAGTAATCAAAAATTATCTGATCTCCTTTTATGGCTTTTTCATCTTCTTTTTTATCTTCGAACTGCTTATTTTGATTTGAAATTTCTTTAAGTTTTTCCTCGATTATTTTTTTTTCAATTTTGATTTTGTATCCATTTGCTTTAAATTTATCTAAAGACTTTAATTCTATTTTTGGCAAACAATCGATCTGTAATTCATAATTCAAATCTTTACCTTCGCCGAATTGTTTAAGATCTATCTTTGGTTGTCCTGCTACTTTTATTTTTTTATCTGTAATTGCTTTTGATGATGTTTCCCTTAAAATCTTATCAATAACTTCTCCATAAATTGATTTTCCAAATTGACTTTTAATAACTGATGAGGGTACTTTACCTGGGCGAAAACCTTTTAAAGAAACTTCTGATTGAAGCTCAGACAATCTTTCATCCATTTTTTGCTGAATAGTTTTTTTGTCCACTACAACTGACAGAACCATTCTCAAACCTTTTTTTGATTGAACTTCAATTTTCATATTTTTTGGTGGGCAAGAAGAGACTCGAACTCTTAAGCCTTGCGGCTGGTTTCTAAGACCAGCGCGTATACCAATTCCGCCACTTGCCCTTATAATCAGTCATTGATTTATATATTAATTTAATTTTTTGTAAAACGATAAAGTCTCAAATATATAGTCATATAAATCAAAATTAATATAAAAAACCAACTTCTACTTAAAAAAGGATTATCTTGATAATACACCCCGGGTATAATCAAAATTAAATAAGCTGCATTAATTAATATTGAATTTAGATAATTTGCTTTATTTTTTCCAAAAGTTAATGAAATTCTATTATAAATTAACATATGTAAGTGTTGTTTGTCAGGATATATTGGTGATTTATTTTGATAGATTTTTCTAAAAAACGAAAAAAACACCTCAAAAAAAAGATAAAATAACAATGTGCAGAAAAAAAACGATGAAATATTTGGATTTAAATTGTTTGTTATGATTGAATTCAACCCTGTTAAAGAACCCATTAAATATGCTCCACTATCTCCAAGAAAAATTTTTGCATTAGGAAAGTTAAATAATAAAAAAGAAAGCAAAATAATAATTTGAGAAATTAATAACATTGAAAATTCTAAATTTGAGCTATTAATATTTATGTAAGTTAAAATTATATTAATAATTAATAAATTTATAGCTAATAAACCATTAAAACCATCAATCAGGTTTGCTCCATTGATTATGAATAAAAAACATAAAAGAACAAAAATTGCTGAAAAAATATCTATATTAAGAACTAGCGTTAAAAAAGGAATATCGATATTGGAGATTTTAATTGGTAAAAAGTAAATAATAATAAATAAAGATATAATCATTATTGTGAGTCTTCTAGATGGTCTAACCTTTATTTTTAAATCATCTAAAAAACCCACTAAAAACATTGTAAAACTGATTGCTATATAGTCGTATAAAATTCTAGAGTATAAAAGATAATAAATCCCAAAGAAAACGCTTAGCGAGATGATAATTGCTAAACCACCACTTCTAGACACAGGAGTTTCATGAAAAGCTTGCGGCTTGTCAAGATCTATATCAAGTAATGCTCCATCATTTATTTTATTTGAAAATTTGCTGATGATTAAAAAGATAAAGAAGCTTATCAAAGCAAAAATAGATAAAAAACTTGTCTCGATTGACTCTGTTTCCATTTAATTCTTTGATCCTGTATTGTTTTTTTTAAAAATATAGATACCTAAAAGGATTATAACTAATGAGAATAAAACTCTCCATGTAATTATTTCATCCATAATAAAATATCCAAATATTACCCCGAAAATTGGAATTAAATAAGCAACCTGAGTTTGAAAAACTAAGCCATTTACTGTTAAAATTCTAAATCTAATTAACCAAGCTAATCCAGTTGCTATAAAGCCTAAATACAACAATGAAAGAGTAGAGGCTAAAGTTGGAGATGAATTCCATGGTGCTTCTAAGATTAATGAAAAAGGAAGAAGAAAAATTACGGACCATAAAGTAGTAGACGTTGTAACATTTTCATTTTTCTTATTCTTTAATTTTAAAGTTAATAAACCTCCAATGCAGTAAAAAGTAGATCCTAAAATAGTAATTAAGGCATAAATAAAATTTTCACTCTCTATGATAACTTTATCAAAAAACAATAATATAATTCCACTGAAACCAATTAAAACACCAAGTGATTTTAAATATGATAATTTTTCATTTTTTGTGAAAAAATGAGCAAGTATAGACCCACTTAATGGTGTGGTGCTCATTAGTATTGCTGCAAGATAACTATTGATTTTTGAAGTGCCTATAGCAATAAGAACAAAAGGTATTGCGATGTTACAAAGTCCAATCAAAGCATACCAATTCCAATTGTTACTAAATGCTTCAATTTTAATACCACTTAATTTACAAAGAATTAATAATGGTATACTTGCAAACATTACTCTCACTAAAGCAAGCGTAATCGGGTCATAGGAGTATGTCGCTATTTTAATATTAAAAAAAGATGATCCCCAGATTATTGCTAATAAAATTAATAGTGAAAGGTCAACAGTATTAGCTTCTCTCATTTCAAGTTTTGATTGTATATATGTAATAAACGCATAGCTGATATAAATTTTTAATATTACTATAAAAAAGACCCTTATATATGTTCGGTCCGGAATTTAAACAATTAATTAAAGGAGAAAAATGAGTTCAAAAAACATTCTAAAGCTTATGAAAGATAAGCAGGTAGAATACGTAGATCTTAGGTTTACTGATCCGAAAGGTAAACTCCAACACTTAACAATGGACGCCACTGTTGTTGATGAGGATATGTTGGATAAAGGAGTGTTTTTTGATGGTTCATCTATTGCAGGTTGGAAAGCAATTAATGAGTCTGATATGATTTTAAAACCAGACTTAGATAGACCAATAATCGACCCTTTCAACTCTCATATCACATTAAACATTTTTTGCGATATTCTAGATGCTGTAAAAAAGGATCCTTATGAAAGAGACCCTAGAGGCACTGCGAAAAAAGCAGAGGCATACTTAAAGAAAACTGGCATTGGAGATAAATCTTATTTTGGCCCTGAACCAGAATTCTTCGTTTTTGATGATGTTAGATTTAAAAATGACATGAACGAAACAAGTTTCAGTATAGATAGTTCTGAAGGACCATATAATACTGGAAAAAAATATGAAAATGGTAATATGGGACATAGACCAGGAATTAAAGGCGGATACTTTCCAGTCCCACCAGTAGATAGCGCTCAAGATATGAGAAGTGAATATTTAAAAGCTTTAAAAGACATGGGTGTAAAAGTAGAAAAACATCACCATGAAGTTGCTCCAAGTCAACACGAATTAGGTATGTATTTTGGAACTTTAACTAATCAAGCAGATAATGTTCAACTTTACAAATATGCTGTCCAAATGGTTACCCATTCTTTCGGAAAAACAGCTACATTTATGCCTAAACCAGTTAAGGGAGATAATGGATCAGGGATGCACTGCCATCAATCGATATGGAAAGGTAATACACCTTTATTCATGGGTAAAGAATACGCCGGTTTATCAAAAGATGCACTTTATTATATAGGTGGTATTTTAAAACACGCTAGAGCTATAAACGCTTTTTCTAATGCTACGACAAATAGTTATAAAAGATTAATTCCAGGTTTTGAAGCGCCGGTAATTTTGGCTTACTCAGCTAGAAACCGATCAGCTTCTTGCAGAATTCCAGTGATAATGAATCCGAAAGCCGCGAGAATGGAAATAAGATTTCCAGATGCTGCGGGAAATCCATACTTAACATTTGCATCAATGTTGATGGCAGGTATTGATGGTATTAAAAACAAAATTGATCCAGGTAAGGCTTTTGATCAAGATTTGTACTCGTTATCTGAAGATGAAGTAAAAAAGCTTCCAACAGTTTGCGGATCTCTAAGAGAGGCTATGCAAAACCTTGATAAAGATAGAAAATTTTTAACTGAAGGTGGAGTATTTACTGACGACCAGATTGATGCTTATATTGAGTTAAAGTTTCAAGAAATTTATAATTTTGAACACACTCCACATCCAATCGAGTTTGAAATGTATTACAGCGGTTAAACTTTAAAAGATTCGCCACAACCGCATCTTTCTGTCTCATTTGGGTTCTTAAATACGAATTGTGAGGAAAATTTTTCCTGTTTGTAATCCATTTCTGTGCCTAATAAATAAATTATTGCTTGTGGATCTATAAGAACTTTTACTCCTTTGTCTTCAATAACCTCTTCATTTGGTTTAACTTCTTTAGCATATTCCATAACATAAGACATTCCTGCGCATCCGCCAGATGTTACTCCTACCCTAACACCTATCGCAGACTTTTCAGCTTTAGACATAATCAGTTTAATTCTCTCTGCTGCGTTATCACTTAATCTAATTACCTGTTCACTCATAAATTTAATTCTAATTTTGCCGCTTCTGACATTTTATCTTTTGTCCAAGGAGGATCCCAAACTAATTTTAAATCTACATCCTTTATTCCATCAATTTTTAATATATTATCTTTCACAGAGTTTGGCAAACTTTCAGCGACAGGACAATTTGGTGAAGTTAAAGTCATTTCTATGAGCACTTTATTACTATCATCAACTTCTATTTTATAAATTAGACCCAGTTCATAAATATTTACTGGAATTTCAGGATCGTAAATTTTCTTTATTTCATTAATAATTTTTTCTTTAGTGTCACTCATTTTAAGCCTTTTTTTCTAAAGCTGACAAAAGCGTATGCCAGGCCATAGTCGCACATTTTATTCGCATTGGAAATTCTTGAACTCCTGACAATGAAGAAATAGTTGTAATTTGATCTTCTGATAAGCTGTTTAATGTAATTTTCGATTTATTTTTTAACATATTTAAAAAGTCATCAGTAACTTTTTTTGAGAATTGTAAATCTCTTCCTTTTAAAGTATCGGTCAGAATAGAGGCTGATGCTAGAGATATTGCGCATCCCTCACCCTCAAAACTTAAACCTGTAATATTTTTATCTTTATCAAGTTTTAAGTATATATGAACTTTATCACCACAAAGAGGATTATGTGCTTTTGCATCGTGATTATAACCTTCACACTTTCCTTTATTTCTAGGATTTTTAGCATGATCCAAAATTATTTCTTGATATAATTCTTTTAATTCCATTTAAATTTGAAAAACTTTTTTACATTTATTAATTGACTCACTTAAAACGTCAATATCTTCTTTATTATTATAAACTCCGATAGAAGCCCTAGCTGAAGCTGGAATTCCAAGTTTATCGTGTAAAATTTGACAACAGTGGTGTCCTGCTCTTATAGCCACTCCGTCATCATCTAAGATTGTTGCTATATCATGCGGGTGAATTCCTTTAATAGTAAAGGATATTATAGATGCTCTATTTTTTGGATTACCAATAATATTTATAGAATTATCTTTTCTTAATTTCTCTAGTCCGTATTCAAGTATATCGTTTTCATGTTGTTCTATATTTTTAATTCCTAAATTCTGAATAAACTTTATAGATTTTGCAAATGCTACGACTTCTGCAGTTTGCATTGTCCCTGCTTCAAATTTTGAGGGTGAATCTGCATAAGTTATTTCATCTTTTTTAACCTCACTAATCATACCGCCGCCTCCTTGGTAAGGTGGTAATTTTTCAACCCAATTTTTTTTAACATAAAGAATACCAAGTCCGTTCGGGCCATACATTTTATGACAAGAAATAGCATAAAAATCACATCCTAAATCTTGAACGTCAAGGAATGAGTGGGGAGCTCCTTGTGTTCCATCAATTAAAACAGGGATGTTTTTTGATTTGGCTAAATCAATAATCTTTTTTACAGGCATAACAGTACCTGTGACATTCGAAATATGCGTAAATGCAATTATTTTAGTTTTTTCAGTAATTTGTTTTTTAAACTCATCTATATTAATTTCTCCGTTTTCATTTACAGACGCAAATTTTATTACAGCCCCCCTTTTTTTTCTAAGATAATGCCATGGCACATAGTTTGAGTGATGCTCTAATTCTGTAATTAGAATTTCATCTCCAGCATTTATATATTTTTCTCCATATGTATTGGCCACTAAATTTATTGCCTCTGTAGCCCCTTTCGTAAAAATAATTTCTTCTCTGTGTTTGGCGTTAATGTAAGATTTCATTAAATCTCTGGTTTCCTCAAATTTATTAGTAGCCTTAACAGCTAGTGTATGCACGCTTCTTCCTACGTTAGAAAATTCTGTTTCATAAAACCTTGAAATCTCATCAATTACTACTTTCGGTTTTTGTGAAGAGTTAGCGCTATCTAAATATATTAAAGGCTTTCCTTTAATTTTTTGTTTAAAAATTGGAAATTTTGATTTTATGTTTCTAAATTCCATCTATCTGTTCCTCAATACTTTTTTCAAGAAAGGCCTTAAGTTTTGTTTCAGGTATATTTTCAAAAATCTCATTTAGAAAACCATTTATTAAAAGCTTTTTTGCTATAAATTGTTCAATTCCTCTTGTCTTTAAATAGTAAATAGCATCTGGATCTATACTTCCTGAAGTAGATCCATGGGAACACTTTACATCATCAGCATATATTTCTAGCTCAGGCTTAGCATTAAACTCAGCTTGATCATCTAGAATAAGAGCTTTACTCAACTGGTATGCATCTGTTTTTTGAGCGATATCTTTTACAAATATTTTACCTTGATAAACTCCATTGCTATCGTTTTCTAAAACATTTTTAATTTTTTGGTAACTCTTACAACTAGGAGCAAGGTGATTCACTCGGGTTTTTATTTCTTGATGTTCTCCTTTACCTAGACATAATCCAGAAATTACATAACAATTACTATTTTCTTTATTTAAATTTATATCTAATTCTATTTTGTTAAATTTCAATCCAGAGCTTAATATAAAATGTTGGTAGCTAGAGTTATACCCTTGTGATCCAAATATATTTTTATAAAAATATCCATCACTTTTCGTCTTTTGAATTGTAATGCTTTTAAGAACGGAGTTATCATTTATTTTTACATTTTCGAAAGTATTTTTTATGAATTTACTTTTTTCATTTATATTATATTCGATTAAGGTTAACTCACTATTTTGGTTTAGTTTAATTTTGTTTGAATTATTAATAATCTTATTATCTAAATTTGAAGTGAAATAGTTATAAATTATTATTGGTTTTTTACATTTATAATTTTCTTGTATTTCTAAATTAAATCCTCCTAAAGATAAAGCTTTGTTTAAGCAATAAAGATTATTATTTGATTGTACGTTAGTTTCCTCGAGTGATTTTAAGCTTTCAATTTTAACTTTCTCCTTTTCTTCAAATTTTAAATCACTTGACTTGTATAATCCATTGACCATAACAATATTGTTGTGGTCGATTTCATCGATGAATTCAATTTTTCTTTCGGAACTAAAATCAAAATTATTATTTATATTTTTAAAATTTTTTTTAATAATTAAATTTAAGTCTGAAAATTTCCAATTTTCGTCTTTTTTATTTGGAAAACCGCTCTCTAAAAATATCTCTAGATTTTTTTTTCTATTAGTCTCCTCTTTTTTTGAAGAAATAGGTATTTTATCAAGATTTATATTAAATAATTGTTCCATTATCTTAAATTTTCGTATCCTGTTTTTTCTAGTTCTTTACCTAAATCAGCACATCCAGTTTTTACAATTTTACCTTTAGACAATACATGGATGAAATCTGGTTTAATATAATCAAGTAATCTTTGATAATGTGTAATAATTAAAAAAGCGTTATTTTTGTTTTTATGTGAGTTTACACCATCCGCAACAATTCTTAATGCATCAATGTCTAATCCAGAGTCTGTTTCATCTAAAATAACCAATTTTGGTTCTAAGAGTTTCATTTGAAGAATTTCGTTTTTCTTTTTTTCCCCTCCTGAAAAACCGACATTTAATTGTCTTGATAGAAACTTTTCGTCAATATTTAGTTCTGAAGCTTTTTCCTTTATTAATTTTAAAAGAGATAGGGTATCTAGCTCTTTTTCTCCTTTTGCTTTTCTAATAGTGTTTAAAGA
>CESP01029938.1_pt1 | contig 10861 bp, 11 predicted proteins | sample 531211 | NCBI WGS metagenome assembly CESP01 (sample SAMEA2622074, study PRJEB7988) | marine metagenome | biome: marine biome (ENVO:00000447); feature: surface water layer (ENVO:00002042); material: "saline water (ENVO:00002010), including plankton (ENVO:xxxxxxxx)" | depth 5 m | reverse complement strand
ATAGCTAGCTTAGACTCGTGTTCACTTCCTCGCCCTACACTTAAAAGAGACCCCATACCAAGTTTTGTCATTTCTTTTTCACCAAGTATCGTTACCTTTACTCCAAAGTTTTCCAATGAAGCTGCATTTTTAGCAATCTCTGGTGGCGTCATTACATTTGGTGGCTCTGTCACAAGATTTCTTGTAAGGGTGACTCCCTCAAATATAGCTTTTACATTAATGTAATTTTTTTCTAAACGATTATGACTTGATGATGAAACCTTGAATTTGGTTACTTTGGTCAATTTGTTATTCTTATTATTTTTCTTTGTGTTTTTCTTTTTATATTTATCAAATTTATATGATGCTAGAGAAAAACCTACCATTAGCTCAGTAGTTGAATTTGCAAAACTTATCTTGGATGAAACAACTCCATCAGGATACAGAATAACTTTATTTTCTCTATAAAAAGACAATAAAGAGAAAATATGTCCACCTAATATTTGGAAGTCCCTTATTTTATATTCCTTAAATTTTTTTAATTTAAAAACATAAAGTTTCGATAATTTAATATTTTCAGGTTGGTGGATTGTAATATAGTCAAAATTTTTAGAATTTCTTAGCTTAAAAGATTCATCTTCACTTAAGATTTTTGATATGTACTTTTTAGAAAGTTGATCTAGCTTTTTACCAAAACCAATCAATCTACAGTTTTGATCACAAAAAATGACTCCAACATGATTTTTTTCTTGCTTTAAACTATTGAATTGTATGTCCATACGTATATACCTTTATTAAAATATTGATATAATTGAGAAAATGTCAAAAATCAACTTATACATTATTAGAGAAATTTCACTAAGTTTTTTATTTCTTGTAATTCTTCTTACTGGAATAGTATGGCTTGGTCAAGGGCTTAGACATATAGATCTCTTAACAACTGATAATATTTCATTTTATTCATATTTAAGTTATGTCATTCATCTTTTACCAAAAATTATGTCCATTACAATCCCAATATCTCTTTTTTTGGCAGTATTAATTATAATTAATAGAATAAGATCAGATAGTGAACTAATTATTTTATGGTCCTCCGGTGAATCAAATAAAAATATATTAGTAACACCAATAATTATAATAACTTCGGCGTTATTTTCTATATCTTTGTTCCTAACTTTTTTTGCAACTCCCTATACATTAAATGAAATTAGACAAATGATTATCGAGATAAGATCATCTGGTATAAGTGCATCTCTGCTAAAAGAAAGAAAATTTATTTCTCCAACTGATACGTTAACGATATTTATACAAGATCGTGAAGGAGATAAAATTCAAAATTTACTTATTCATGATCTTAAGGATAGTAATAAACCCCAAACATATATAGCTCAATCAGGTGAATTTTATGAGGACGGTAATACGAAAATGTTGAGATTATTTAATGGTAATATTCAAATTTTTAACAAATCTGATGAACGAATATCTGAAATAGATTTTCAAACATACGATCTAGATCTTTTGCCATATAATAAACAAGAGTCAAAACATAGATATGCCGACGAATTGTTTACATTTGAGATTATAAGAAATTTAAATGGCAAGAATATTAGTAGTTTTAATTATGAAGAAAAACAACAGTTTGCTGAATTGCACAATCGATTGATATCGCCATTATATTTATTTTGTCTATCAATTTTACCTCTTGTAGCATTTAACTTTCAAAAAACACCGAATGCTAGTTGGCATATTCCAATAATTTTCGTATCAATATTGGCCCTTGTAATTAAAATTGTTGAAATCTCATTTTCTAATCTTTTAATTGAAACAAATAATTTAGTTTATTTAAATTATGCACTGCCGATAATTTTGTTTATTATTTTATTTATAGTCATAGTAGCAGAAAACAATAATTTAGGACGAAAAAAAGATGTTTTCTAAAATCAATCTGTATTTAGCAAAAAATTTTTTTATAAGTTTCATAATTGTGCTTTTTATTTTTTCATCATTAATCATTATTGGTGATTTTGTTGAACAATTTAGGAAAGCTACTGGCAAAGATGTACCTGTAAAAATAATTTTTCAATTATCGTTACTTAATTTTTTAAGTTTACTATCGTTTATATTACCTATCGTATCCTTTTTTGGCGCATTATTTACTTTTATTTACTTGATTAAAAGATCAGAGCTTATAATTATTGGCTCAATAGGCTTATCAACTACACGAGTTTTAATTCCCCCAATAATACTTTATTTTTTCTTGGGTATATTTTTCGTGACGATCATAAATCCACTTTCTTCAGCTTTCCACGATAAATATACTGAATTAGAATACAAGTATATTGCAAAGTCAGATAAATTTGCATCAATTACAAAAAATGGACTATGGCTCAAACAACACAATAATAAAAAAAAACTATCAAGTGTTTTTTTCGCTAAACAAATATCTAATAATGGAAAGACTCTCTATGATTTTATGCTTCTTGAATATGACCAGAACGGCGTGTTCCAAGGAAGACTAGACGGAAAAAAAGCAGTTCTATTAGATAATTTTTGGGAAATGTCCGAAGTACAAATTTCCCCGAGGTATAGCTCAGCAAGATATGAAAAACAAATGTCCTACGCTACTAATATTAATCAAAGTGATATTACAGACAGCCTTTCATCGCCAAATAGTATTTCTTTTTGGCGAATGGGAAAATTCATTAATTTTTTAGAAGATCTAGGATATTCTGCTAGAGAATTTAAAATGCATTATTATAATTTATTAACAATGCCATTATTAATATCTTGCCTTGTAATACTTTCAGCATCAATTGTTTCAACATTAAAACAGAATGAACGCTATACAAAACAAGTTGTTATATCATTATTACTGATCTTTTTTGTATACTTTATATCAAATTTATTTGACGCACTTGGTTCAACTGACCAAATATCACCTTTTGTATCAAAGATTATCACCCCAATTATAATTATAGTTGTATCAATAGTTTTTTTTCAAATATCTTTTGTAAGGAAAAATAAGTTATAATAATGAATTCTTTTTTTCCAGCATTCATATATTTTTTTATACTTAGTATAGTAATCTTCTCATTAAACATTACTACTCATATTAATGCTGATCAAGAAATTCAAATTTTTGCTGATAAACTAGTTACAGAAAAAAATGAAGATAAAATAGAAGCTTCAGGAAATGCAGTGATTATTAATTCTGATGGAACAAAAATCAAAGCAGATAAGATTATATATGATACAAAACAGGAAAATGCAATTGCTGAGGGAAACGTTATTTTAAATGATTTGAACAATAATACATACTTCCTCAATGAGATGCGAACTTATGATTCTTCTGAAACAATAAGGGGCACTAATGTTGGAGTGAGGTTCGGTGATGGATCAAGACTAGTAGGCACTAACATTTTTAAGGACGAAAATATTACTATTTTAGATAATGCTGAATACACTCCATGCAAAGAAGATGAATACTTAATTAAAGATTGTCCTGGCTGGAAATTAAAATCGAAAACAATATTTCATGACACAGTTAATAAGACCGTTTATTATGACCATGCCAGGCTCCACTTGTTTAATTTACCTATTATTTATCTTCCTCATTTTTCACATCCAGACCCCAGTGTAAATAAGCGAACTGGTTTTCTTATGCCAACAATTCAGACAGATAATAATTTAGGGGAACAATTAACAATACCGTACTTTATTAATATTGCCAGCAACAAAGATTTAACTTTTACTCCTCACTTACAGTCTAAAGCAAATAATATCTATTCATTAAATTATAGACAATTAAATAACTTTGGACTTTTCAATCTTGAAGCAAGCATAGATGATAATGAAGATAATAATGGGACAAGCAATCATATTTTTTTTGATTCTGAAATAAATAACAAATTTGGAGATTTAACAATTTATTTAAAAACATCTAATAATGACACCTACTTGAGAAAGAACAAAATTAATCAACTTACTGTTCATGAATCAGGAATTAAGTTTATGAAAGAAACAAGTAAAAGTAGATTAGAATTAAGTTCTACAGCATTTAAACACCTTACAATTCAAAATTCTAATCAATGGGAGTACAGTTACCCAAGTGTTTTATTTAATATAAAGAATTTTAAGTTTAAAGATTTTTCTGGTAATTTCTCATTAAATAATAATTTTTCATTTAGGAAAAATTTAGATGAAAGTTACAAATCACTAGCTTCTTCACAAATAAATTGGGGAAACAGGAATATTAACTTTAATAGTGGATTGATATTTGATAATAAATCTTTCCTTAGAATTGTTTCTATATCAAAGGATAAAAAGAATGGTAATGATGAAGAAAATATAAGATTTTTTCCACAATTTTCATCTAAAATCTCATACCCTCTTTTTAAACCTTTCACAAACTCCAAACAAACACTTACACCTTTAATAATGCCAATAATAGCTCCTTATAATAATTACACTAATGCACAAACTATAAATAATAGTAACCTATTTTCAAAGAACCGGGCTACATCGTTATCGGAATCCGAAAGTGGTCCTAGATTAAATTATGGTATTGAGTGGTTTCTTGAACACGAAAATAACTTTGATATAAAATTAACAGCTGGTCAAAGTCTTAGATTTAATAAAAATAGAAGTGATGAATCTGAAGAAGTTTCTGATTATTATATTTCATCAAATATAATTGTTGATAACAATAAATATTTTAATAATACTTTGATATTTGACAGAGATAACCGTGATATCAAAACAAACAATACCAATTTCTTATTAGCTGCAGAAAAACTTAGTCTAGGGGTAGATTATGATTATAATTCTGGCAAATATTTTACAGCAAGCGAACAATTAAGAATAGCAAGTAAATTTGAATTTCTTGAAAATTTAAAATTTAATTTTAATGCAGCAAGAAATCTTTTTACAGATAAGAATATTGGCTACCAGTACGGTTTTTTGTATGAAAACGACTGCATTGGTGTTGATCTAAATTATTACAGGGACTTAACAAAAGACAGAGATGTTAAGGAGAGTTATGGATATAGCTTTACAATTGTACTGAAGCCATTCGGCACTACAAAACAATATGGTAAAACTAAAGTTTTTGGCCCGGTTTTATGATTATATTTAAAATATTAATTTTCCATTTTCTTATATTTATAAAATTAATTTTAATATCCTCAAATGTATTAGCTACTGAGATCTATTCAAATAGTATTAAAGTTCTTGTAAATGAAAATATTATAACTGAATATGAAATTAAACAACGTATTAAAATTAATTCAATAATAAGTCAAATAGAGATAACTAAAGATAATTATAGGCAATTTGAAGAAATTGTTTTGCAAGAACTCATAAATGAAAAGCTTAAAGAAGAGAAAATAAAGGAATACGAAGTAATACTTACTGAAAAACAATTCAATGATTACGAACTCGGTTATTTTAATAACTCTTGGATGGATAAAGATTCTTTAAAAAATATTTTTATCAAAAATAATATTAATTATAACCTTTTTCAGAACTATTTAGAAATAGAGTCTGCATGGCAAAGACTTATCGTTGGGCTATACTTGAGAGTAATCTCAGCGACAGAAACAGAAATTAATGAACTAAAAAATAAAAATGACTTTATGACTGATGAACAAGCAAATGAAATCATCTTACAAAGACAATTAGATATAAAAAGCACAAAATTAGTGAATGATCTAAGAAATGAAGCAACAATTGAATTCAAAAAGTAAATTTATTGCAAAAAAGTCCCTTGGACAAAACTTTATTTATAATGAAAACTTTCTAAGTAAACTATCAAATCAAATAATTTCTAATTCTAATACAGATATTATCGAAATTGGACCAGGAGCTGGCGCGTTAACAGAGCATTTAAAAAGAAAAGAGTTCAATAATTTAATTTTGATAGAAAAAGATACTGAATTATCAAATATTCTTAATATAAAATACAAAAATGAAAAAAAAATTCAGATTTTTAATAAAGATGCTCTAACTTTTGATTTGTCTAGTATTTCAAAAAGTAAAGAAATCATAATTGTTGGAAATCTCCCTTTTAATATATCAAGCCAATTACTTATTAATTGGATTTCATATGATAAGTGGCCTCCATTTTATAATAAGATGTACCTCATGTTTCAAAAAGAATTAGGGAAAAGGATAAGTTCTAAAATCAATAATAAAAGTTATGGAAAATTAAGTGTTCTTGTGCAGTCCAGATGTGATATAAAAGAACTAATTGAGGCCCCTTCGGATATTTTTTATCCAAAACCAAAAGTTAATGGAATAGTGCTGGAATTCACGCCTACAGAAAAATTTATTGATGTCGATTTAAAAAAATTAGGAGTTATTTTAAAAACTGCATTTGAAAACAGAAGAAAGATGATAAAAAATTCATTAAGTGAATATAGTCTATGTTTTGATAATTGGGAAAGTAAGAAGGATTTAAGGCCAGAAAATATAGAAGTTAAAGAATACTGTTATTTAGCAAAAAAAATTTAAATATCGATTATTCTTTCATTCTCAATAATACTGATTACTTTTTCAGTACATTCTAAAATATTTTCATTTACAACTACATATTTATATTCATTGGCATGCGTCATTTCATTTTCGTATTCTAACATTCTTTTTTGGATCGCATCGTAGCTATCTCCAGTTTCTTTGGATCTTTTTTCTAACCTCTCCAAGACAGCATCTTTGGATGGTGGAGTTAAAAATATTGTTACAATTCTAGCTAAGTTTGAATTTATAATTTGTGAAGCACCTTGCCAGTCTATATCAAATAGGACGTCAGAACCTTTAGATAGTATTTCTTCAACATTTTTCTTTGATGTTCCGTAATAGTTACCAAAAACATTTGCATACTCAAGGAAGCTGTTATCTAAAATCTTACTATTGAATTTGTCGTTTGATATAAAAAAATAATCTAATCCATTAGTTTCATTATCTCTAGGAGCTCTAGTGGTATATGAAACTGAAAGTTTAATTTTTTTATCGTGACTAATTAATTTTTTACAAATTGAAGTTTTGCCTGCACCGGATGGAGACGAAATTATTATTAATAAATTATTGTTATAATCGATTAAGCTATTCATCAAATTTTGAAAACATTAATGATACATTTGTTCCACCAAAACCAAATGAATTTGATATAATATTGTTTGTGTTAGTTTTATAAGGCTCACCTTTTATAAACCTTACTTTTTTAGAGGGAATTTCATTATCTAAATTTAAATTAAATGGAAGCGTATTATTGACAAGTGATAAAATAGAATAAATTGCTTCAACACCCCCAGCGGCACCTAATAAATGACCAGTTTGAGATTTTGTTGATGACACATACACACCCTCGGTGTTGTCGAAGACTCTATCGATTGCCTCAATCTCTACTTTATCTCCAGCTGGAGTTGAGGTGCCATGAGCATTAATATATTGAACATCTTTTGCATTTTTTTTGCCATCAACTAAGCAGTTTTCCATCGCGCGAAACGCTCCATCCCCCGTAGGTTCTGGTAAAGTATAATGATACGCATCTGAAGACATGCCATATCCAGTAATTTCGCACAAAATATTTGCATTCCTATTTTTTGCATGTTCCATTTCTTCTAAAATAAGGGAAGCTGATCCTTCACCCATAACAAATCCATCTCTATTTTCATCAAATGGTCTTGATGCAAGGTGCGGCTTGTCATTAAATTTTGTACTTAAAGCCTTGCAGGCAATGAAGCCTTCAATTCCTATTGGAGAAATAGTTGACTCAGTCCCTCCTGTTAGCATCAGATCAGCTTGTCCATGTTGAATAAGTCGGAAAGACTCTCCTATTGCATGAGCCGAAGAAGCACAAGCTGAAACGGTAGAGTAACTTGGGCCTTTTAAATTATATTTAATTGAAAGATATCCTGCAGGCATATTTATAATTCTTCCAGTAATAAAAAAAGGACTTATTCTTTTTCCTGCATGGAAGTCAACTGATGTTGCTTCTATTCCAGGAAGTCCACCCATTCCAGAACCAATTATACAACCTGACTTTTTACTTAAATCATTATTTATTTCTAGAATTTTACTATTATTAAAGCACTCCTTACTAGCAGCGAGTGAGAACTTAATAAAGTCATCAATTTTTTTTATTTCTTTTTTCTCTATCCAATCTTCTGCAACAAATGAACCGGGCTGTCCATTTTCTCTTGGTACTTCACATGCAATTTTACACTTAAAATTTTCTGCATCAAAATTTTTAATATGATCTGCGCCAGAATAGCCATCTGTAAGCATTTTCCAATTGTGTGCCACACCACAACCTAATGGGGTTACCATGCCCATCCCAGTGACAACAACTCTTCTCATAGATTTTAAAATTATACGTTTTTAAGATTCTAAGTGTGAAATAGCATCACCAACAGTTAAAATTGTCTCAGCTTTTTCATCTGGTATTTCAACATCGAATGCTTCCTCAAATGCCATAACTAACTCTACTGTGTCTAAACTATCTGCACCTAAATCATCAATAAATTTCGCATCATCAGTTATCTTTGACATATCATCAATCCCTAGATGTTCCGCAATTATTTTTTTCACTTTTTCAGACACTTCGCTCATAAAAAAACTCCTAAAATTTATAATATTATTCTATCTATTACTTAAATACTTACATTGTCAAGCCGCCATTAACATGAAGTATCTGGCCTGTAATATATGACGATTCTTCGCTAGTTAAAAAGAAAACTGCATTCGCAACATTGGCAGCTGATCCAATTTGACCAGTAGGAATCATTTTCACCATGTTTTCAAGTGTTGCTGGTTCAATGGTGTCAATTATTTCAGTTTTAATAAACCCTGGAGCTACACAATTAACTGTAATCCCTCTTTTTGCAACTTCATTTGCAATAGTTTTTGTGAATGCTTCTAAAGCACCCTTAGAGGACACATAGTTGGCTTGTCCAGGATTGCCAATTTTAGCAGCATCTGAAGAAATACTAACAATTCGGCCCCACCTTTTTTTCATCATTCCTCTCAAAACTAGTTTACAAATTAAAGTGTGAGCAAAAAAATTAATATCCATTACGTCATCCCAATCACTGTCAGATAATCTAATAAAAAGATTGTCACGAGTAATTCCGGCATTATTAACAAGTATATCTATATTGCTAAGTTCAGATTCGTTTTTCTCAAATGTTGATTGAATTTCTTCTTTATTTTTCATATCACACGAAAAGACTTCAATGTTATCTTTATACTTATCTTTAAGAAGGTTTAGCTTTTCGGCATTGGTACCAAAAGCTAGGACAAAATAATTATGAGAATTATATAATTTTACTAGTTCTGAGCCAATACCACCAGTCGCTCCAGTTATAAGTATTCTTTTCATTTTTTATATATCTTCTAGTTTATCTAAATCTGACAATTTGCCAATGGAAACCGCCTTGATATCTTTCGTGTTTCTCTTAATTAAATTTGTAAGAACTTTTCCTGGACCAATTTCAATAAAGGTTTCTACTTTATCCCTAATCATATTTTGTATTGTTTCTCTCCATCTTACTCTATTAACAACTTGTTTAGATAGCAGAGCCTTTACGTTATTTGCATCAGATTTTTCTGCAGTAACATTAGAGTATAGTGGATAAGAAAATGTATCAAAACTAAACTTCTCCAATTCTTCTTTTAATATCAAAGATGCTTCATTTATTAGCTCACAATGAAATGGTGCACTTACTGGTAACTTTATAGCTCTTTTCACTCCTAAAGCTTTGAAATTTTCACATAAGTAATCAATAGCATTAATCTCGCCACTCAATACAATTTGACCATCTGCATTATCATTAGCAATAAACAATTTTCCATATGTTTCCAATTTTTTAATAACAAGTAATATTTCTTCTTCCGATTGTCCTAGAACTGCTGCCATTCCTCCTGTGCCTATCGGCATACTTTTTTGCATTGCCTCAGATCTGACAATTAATAACTTTACAGAGTCCTCAAAGCTTAAAGAATTATTTGCAACTAAAGCGCTATACTCGCCCAAAGAATGCCCAGCAACACTATGTATTTTTTTATTATCAAGCAAGCCTCTAGAATTAATTTCTTCTAATATGGCAATGCTTAATGACATGATAGCTGGCTGCGAATTAGTAGTTTTTGACAATTCCTCTTCCGATCCATTAAAAATTAGCTCAGACAATTTCAATCCCATGGTTTCATCTAAATTATTAAAAATTAGCTTTGATGCTGTAGAGTTATCAAAAAAATCCTTGCCCATCCCTATATATTGGGACCCTTGCCCAGGAAAAATTAGTGCTATATTCATAAAAAGAACTCTTGCTTATAGTTCGATAATAGAATATTTATTCATTTTTTATAACTAAGAAATTTTCTCATTATATGGCCTTATTCGAACATGTTGTGCTTTTGAAACAAGATCTTAGCTCATCAGATTTAGAGTCAGAAATTAAGAACCATGAAAGAATAATATCTGAGTTAGATGGAAGTATTGTCTCAAAAGAAAGCTGGGGTCTCAGAAATTTGGCTTATCCAATAAAAAATAACAAAAAAGCATTTTATGAGTTAATGAATATTGACCTTCCAAATGAGAATGTACAAAAAATTAATGAAAAACTTAATCTAAATGAAAATATAATCAGATATATTACTATTAAAGTAAAAAATTTTGAAGACGAGCCTTCGCCAATGATAAAGGGAAATGAATAATGAAAAATCAAGCTGATAATAACACTTCTAATAGTTTTAACTATAAAAATATAGCTCCACTAAAAAAGTATATTTCCGAAAAAGGAAAAATAACTCCAAGAAGGATTAGTTATATTTCAATAAAGAAACAAAGAGAACTGTCCAACGCAATAAAAATTGCAAGGTATTT
>CESP01054267.1_pt1 | contig 10863 bp, 13 predicted proteins | sample 531211 | NCBI WGS metagenome assembly CESP01 (sample SAMEA2622074, study PRJEB7988) | marine metagenome | biome: marine biome (ENVO:00000447); feature: surface water layer (ENVO:00002042); material: "saline water (ENVO:00002010), including plankton (ENVO:xxxxxxxx)" | depth 5 m | reverse complement strand
AAAAAACAAAAAAGTGACTTAGATGTTGAATTAGAAAAAGGCACAGGCGATGAGGAATATATTGAAATACTTCAGGAAAATTTAAATGAGCTCAAGAGCATTCAATTTGATATCGTTTTTTTTCAAGCAGGGGTTGATTCCCTTAAGTTCGATAGCCTTGGGCATTTAGATCTTACCCAAGACGGAATGAAAAAAAGAAATGAAATTGTTTTAGATTTTTGTGCTGCACAAAATTTACCTCTGCTCATATTTATGGGTGGTGGATATTCAAACCCTATTGATCATACAGTGGAGGCATTTCATAATCTTTTTGTTCAATGCACTAAAACAATTGGAACAATTAAGTCGTAGAGACTCTATTTGAAAGTGGTCTTCTACGGCTTCCATGTTTTTGATAAACTTTTTTGGCCTCAACCCTAGCTCCTTCAGTTTTCTTAATCCCATAGAGGACCTGTTTGGCTTTTTTTACTTGCAAGCCATGATCAACAATTGGTTCAGGATAATCTATTCCAATTTTACAATTGTAAATCTCTTGAAATCCTTCACTCATCAGATGTGGAGTGAAAATATATTCTAGAGGCACTTCTTTTAATTCTGGAACCCATTCACGAACAAAAATACCTTCTCCATCATGATCTTTTTGCTGCTTCACAGGATTATAAATTCGAATAGAATTGATTCCTGTGACTCCAGACTGCATTTGAAATTGACTGTAATGAATACCAGGTTCGTAATCGGTAAACAGTGTAGCCAAGTGTTTACTTGTTTTTCTCCAGTCTAACCAAAGATCATAACTAGCAAACGAAACAAGCATAGCTCTCATACGAAAATTAATGTAGCCTGTTGCTTTTAGACACCTCATACATGCATCAATTAGAGGATATCCGGTTTGCCCATTCTTCCAAGCAATAAAATATGCCTCATTAAAATCATCGCGAATAGAATCATATGAACGTGACATATTCTCCCATTCAATCTGAGGTTGATCCTCAAGTTTTTGAATGAAGTGACAATGCCATCTTAATCTGCCTAGAAATGAAGATATAGATGACCGCCAAGTCCTAACATTCTTAATTCCTTTGAGTTTATCTTTCTTTTCTTTAGCTATTTTATAAACTTCGCGAACACTTAAATTGCCAAATGTTAGATAAGGACTTAGCCTGCTACAGCTAGTTATTGCTGTTAAAGGGCTTGACATTTCTTTGGAATAATTTTTCCCGCGGGCTTCAAGAAAAGATTGAAGTAGTTTCAATCCAGCCTCCCTACCTCCTTTTTGAATTGATGTATGGGTAATGTGTTTTCCAATTTTTTTGATATCTATTAAATCAAATAGGTAATTAAAAGAAAAGAACTTTATGTCTTTTGAAACATCTAAAATTGAAAGATTCATAAACTTGTTCCACTCATATGACCAACCATCTCTATCAAAAATAGGTCTTTGAACTCCATGTTGCTGATATTCATACCAATTAATATTTTGATTTTTACACCACTTTTTTAATTTTATATCTCTTTGATAACTTACCCAATTACCTGTTTCCTCATGAGAATAAACTGAAATTGAATTGGGTAAAGTACTTTTTAATTTTTTAAATACATCTATGGCAGAACCATATTCTAAATGAAGAAATCCGCCGATGGCTTTAAGGCTTTCTTTTAAAGATAAGAGCGAATCATTAATGAACTGATGGTGTCTTGGGTCATAATCATCAGCTTCTATAATTTCGGGTTCATATATGTAGAGAGGTAAAACCAACCCTGACTTGTAAGCTTCATGTAAAGGTTTGTGGTCTATGATGCGCAAGTCTTTTTTAAACCAAACGATTGCTATGTTCATTTAAAAAATTGTTGAATAAAGTCCCAAAAAATCAAAGATAATCGCCACTAAAATTTTCATTCAAATTTGATTAATTGTAGATAATTAAGCTATAATGCTATATGAAAAACATTCTTGGAACAGATTTAAAATGTTGTGGAACAAAACCATTGACTGGATACTTTCGAGATGGATTTTGTAGAACAACAGAAACTGATCGGGGTAGGCATGTCATAGCATGCATTGTAAATGAAAAATTTTTACACTTTACGCGCCAAATGGGAAATGATCTTTCTTCTTCAAATCCAATGTATAGTTTCCCAGGATTAAAACCGGGTGATAAATGGTGTGTATGCGCCTTGCGATGGAAGGAAGCATTTGATGCTGGATGTGCGCCTAAGGTTATTCTAGAAGCAACTCATGAAAAATCTCTCGAATATGTAGCACTAGATGACCTTATTTCTATGAGTTCAGATCCGAAGTATAAGGAGCGCTCTTAATGCCTAAACACGCAGAAACCAGTAGAATAATTGAGATGGCGTGGGAAGATCGCACTACATTTGACAGCATTAAAGATCAGTTTGGTCTCAATGAATCTGAAGTCATTAAGATAATGCGAAAGAATATGAAAAGAAGCTCTTTTAAGATGTGGAGAAAAAGAGTTTCAGGAAGAAAAACAAAACACAGATTTTCCTCGCCATCAAAAGCTCCAAGATTTAAATCATATAACCAGAAATAAGTTTATATTGCAAACTCGATTTATTTTTAATCAGTCATGAATGTTGAAATCACCTGTTTTACATGCTTCGAAAGTTTTTCTGAGTACATAGACTTTCATGATGGTCTGTACCAAGAAATAATTGATTGTGAAGTTTGCTGCAGACCAAACAAAGTAAGCCTAGAAATAAAGAATGAATCAATAATTAGGATTGATATATCAGATGGGAATGAATAGAAATATTTTCAGCTTACAGTCTTAGGTAGTAACCTTTTATCAATCTCATAGACCGGCTCCCAATCATACATTTCCTCAGGTAAATAGGAATAACCACCCTTAGTAAGTCTTGCGCGTTTTTTGACACACATGGCTATCCTTAGGTCTACCTTGACAATTTTATCTTTATTTTCATTATTTTCTTGAATGGAAAGAAGCTCATCACGTTTTTTTATTGCATCATCAAAAACTACTTTTAACCTATCAAAAACTAATGATTGAGATTTATACTTCGGTTCACCATAATTGGGCGAATATGAATTTTTCATTATTATTTAATTAGAAGAGACTTGGTTCCAGAGAGATTCAACTTGCTTGTAGCACTTCGGCAAAGAAATATTACTATCAACTTTGGGCATATCAGTAATATCCCAGTACTCAAATTTAAATGTAGATAGATGTGGGTCAGACTGAATCATAGGCTTATGCTCATTTTTATCCATACATATCAATCTATCATATTGATTAAGGTCAATATTACTAATGTGGACCGACAGCTCATCAGCTCTTTTAGGCAAAATATTAAATTTTTTTAAATTGTCTAAAGCAGGATAATATATTCTTCTAAAATTGTAATCTCCAACTCTAAGACCTGCCGAAAATGCAGAAGCGCCTTTTTTATTTTTTTCGGAGAAATAATTAAATACTTCCTCAGCGAATCTACTTCTATGGATGTTAGCTGTGCATACAAATAGTACTTTGGTCATAAAGCTTATTTGACCAAAGTTAATTTTTTTACTAATGAGCTTTGACCAGAAACTATTGAATAATAATAAATCCCACTCGCAACCAATTGACTATTTTTATCTTTACCATCCCAAATTATTGTAGCGCGCCCACTATTATGATAACCATTATGCAGTATTTTAATTTCTTTGCCACTCATGTCATATATTTTAAACAAAATATTTGAGGCAGATGGTATTAAATATTCTATTGTTGTAAGCCCATTAAATGGGTTAGGATAATTTTGCTTTAATAAAAACATTTTCGGGAGACTCTCCTTCTGAACAGTTAAATATCCAGAGATTATGTCAACAATGTTTGCTGGAATTCCGGAAGCAACACTTTCTTTATAAACGACTTGACCATTTATATCCGATATATATAAATCACGATGATTTGCCTCCCAATCATCCCACACTAAATAAGGACTTTCATCTATACAAATAGCAGCACTGCCTTGGTTGGTCCAGTTAACTAAACCATTTTGCCATGAGGACTTGCTAATGCCAATTAACTCAACTTGATATCCATTACTTTTAAGGTCATCATTTATTTCATTTAACTCACCAAACCTGGTTGTACAAGTTCCTCATGTAAATGCTCCAAAGTAATGCAAGACAACTTTCCCCGAAAAAAAAGAGGAACCAACATTTTGACCATACGTGATTGAATTTGGGTTTACATCCTCCAAAGAATAAGGGTCTTGACTTAAAACTATTGAGCACACAAAAAATGCTATAGCATATTTAATTAACGGCATTTTTAAAAATAGCGGAACTATGACCAAATAGTAAAATCATTTATATGTTTGAGTAGAATGTAAGAATATCATATTTCACTTATTATCTAGATAAACATTATTATACGTTATGGTTTTTAGATTATTTCTACTGTTGCTCATAGCAATTTCCTTTGTCTTAACAGTATCTATTAAGGATAGTAAGAAAAAAATAGTCTTAATTGTAATCACTTTTTTGTTGATAATAGCATATTGGATTAATTCATTTACCTACTTTTCTAGCTTTTAATATTTTTTGATGATCAAACTATACCAATTACGAAAACCAACTACATTAACGCTAATTAAAAGACCTTCTACTAAAATAAAATCACCTTATGTTTCTGATGGTACTCTAAGCGACCAGACTTACACTATTCATACTCCAGCGTTAAATATGGGCGGTCAATGCGTTGAAGGAACAAAAATTATTTGCGATAAATCAAATGAAACATCAAAAACAGATTACATATCAAATGCTATAAAACTTGAAGAAGAGAATTATAAGCATATCTACATTGGGGCCAATCCATTCATCGCTGAAAAAATAGCGAAAACGGCCATTCAAAAAAACTGCATCAAATATTTTAAAAATTTCACATTTACAAAAAAACCTAACTCTATTAGATATAGAGGAGATATTTATGGTGAGCTAAAAGGCAAAACTCATATAATTGAAATCAAAAACGTTATATGTGCAACCTACAACCCTAAAATAAATCTAGTAAGTCCAAGTGAAAAATTTTATGACCACACTGAACCTTTTTCAAGGTCAGGTATATATCCATTTGGTAACAAAACCCAAAAATGGAATGATGAAAAAGTTGTATCATCTAGATCGATTCGACAAATAGATGAAATGATTAAAAATATAAAAAATGATAACGACATAATTTTTACAATATTATTTATCGTAAATAGAAGTGATTGCAATACTTTTAAACCAAACTGGGTATCAGATCCAGTTTACTGTAATTATTTATTGAAAGCGAAAGAGGCAGGGGTCAATTTACAAGCTGTGAAAATGCACTGGGACGATAGAAACTGTTACTACCACTCTCAATTGAAAATCGAATTAAATAAGTGGTAAAACTATGATTGACACGTCCTACAAAAATATAGCCTCCTAGAGTTTTGAACAATTTTTTCTATAATATCACCACAATTAAAGCATGGCTGATTTTTCCTAGCAAACACCATATGTCTAATTAGCCTAAAGTTGTCAACATTACCAAATCTTGCTTGAAAATCATTTTTATCTATTGTGTTTCCCTTGTATTTGTAAGCTCTAACACTAACATTTTTAATAGAATTAGATAACTGCCTCAGCTGATCAAATTTTAGATCCTTGGGCCTTAACCCAGGCATTAGGCCAGAAAAAAATAAAATTTCAGATCTTAAATAGTTTCCTAGTCCAGCTATAAAGTGTTGATTTAATAATAAACCTCCAAGATTTCTATTCAAAAAAGATTTTGAACGCAATCTTTCAGAAACAGTTTTCTCAACTGTGCTAGAACATAAAATATCAGGACCAAGGTTTTTTAGATAATGATGCTTCCTCTCATCTTTAGAATTTAAAAGCACAATATCAGTGGCTGACCATAACCTTGCAACTTTTTTGCCAGATACAATTTCTATCCTAAGTTGTCTATTATGCTTTATTTTAGTGGTTAGGTAATTAATGGTCCACTTGCCATAAAGCTGATTATGAGTTATAATACTTTGACCTGTATTTAATCTAATTATAATGGACTTTCCAGCCGATGTAACATCCTCAACCAAAATTCCTTTTATAGAGTTAAGACTTTTTAGAGAGGGATGTAAAAATTTTAGCGATGATATTTCTTTTTGTTTAACTGTCCTAGATATATCATCAGCCATTCTTTTGGTCTCTGGACCCTCTGGCATCTTTAATTAAAATATAATGATCAAAAAATATCTAATGCCTATTTTTCAATATCATAACCAGATTTTTTCCAAGCTTCGACACCACCTTCAAGGAGTACAACGTCCTTAAAACCCATATCCTTAAGAAGTTTGCCTCCAATTGCTGCACAAGCACCTATACTACATGTCATTACAACTTTCTTATCTCTATCCTGTATTCTTTCATCTTTGTAGTCGTCTGGCACTTCAGAATCTGCTTTGTAATACAACGTACCGAGAGAAATATTCACTGCGCCAGGAACAAATCCTCTATCTTCCACTGTTTCCTTATCACTGACATCTAAAATGACAAGGTTACTATCTTCCTTCATAAGTTCATTTAATTGATCAGAATTAATGGCGCTCAGATCTTTTGCAGATTCGCTAACAATTTTACTAAATGTTTTTTTACTCATAAAAACTCCACTATTTGAATTGAAAGATTTTCATGAATTGACGTACAATTTGTCTAGCTTATTTTTAATCTTTACAAAAAAAGGATAAATCTTCCAGATGAATGATCGAGATATTACTTTCCTAGAAAAAATTCAACTATTTAAAAAACTTAAAAGTTATTTAACAAAAAAACTTGCAAATAATGAAAAATCAAATGAAGAGTTAAAAACTATGATAATTGAACTTGATAGATGGGGAAATGATTTAAAGAAAAGGGCTAATTATTACGATTTGTAAAATTTTAATTGTATTTTATAGACAATAATTAATACTAGATCATGCTTTCAAAAGAATTTCTCACTGAAAGAGGATATTGTTGCGGGAATGGGTGTTTCATGTGCCCATATTCGCCGAGACATATTGAAAACAACACTAAACTAATGTCTAAAGAAGAATGGAAAAAACATTTCTCAAAAGATTCCTAGACCTACACCCTGTTTACAAACTTAGCTTTCTGTCAATGATAATTCTACTTTACATTTGGATAATTAACTATTTGATTTAGATAATTTGAGATTAATTAAATCAAATAATTAAGATATGTACAAAAAAACTTCCTGATTTAATATATCTATATCTTTAACTCTTGCTTTAAGATTATCACCTACTCTGAAAACTTTTTTTGAAAATTGACCAACCAGAGCATGCTTATTTCTTGCGACACGATAGCGGTCTGGCTTCAGTTGGGATTTGTAAATGAAAGCGGTAAAATCTACTTCATTGATGTTAAGATGAATCATCTTCTTTGAAAACCCCTCTATGGTACATTGAAATATTTTATCTTTTTTAAACTGTAAATATTTTATCTTTTTTAGTCTATTATATTCATTTTCTGCATTTTTTGCTTTTTGCTCATTTTCATTAATTCTATTTACAATACCATCTAACGAATCAACTCTCTTCGAAACATTATTTTTTAAAATATTTTTTAATAATCTGTGGCATACTAGATCAGCATACCTTCTTATCGGAGATGTAAAATGTATATAATTATCAAATGCTAACCCATAGTGCCCAATATTTATCATACTATATTCCGCCCTTTTTAATTTTTTCAATATTAATCTGGAAAATATCTTGCGTTTATTTGGAGAATTAAATGATGAAATAAAATCATTAAAGCTCTTTGGTTTATCTGTAAATGCGCTAATCAAAGCTTCTATTTTTAAAAAAGATCTTCTGCTGGGCATATCATGGTTACGATAAATCGGATGCCCTTTAGAACCTAATAATTTCGCTGCATATTTATTAGCTAAAAGCATGCACTCTTCAACCATCGCATGCGAGTCCTCTTGATTTTTTTCCTGTATGTTAACAGGAGTGCCAACCAAGTCAAAACTAAATATGCTCTCGGTACTCATAAGATCTAAAGCTCCGTTTTTTAATCTATGCTTTTTTAAAATTTTATGAAGCATGTAAAGTGAATAGATGTTTTGTTCCAAATTAGTTTTTTGAGGATTAATTAATATATTATTAACCTCATTGTAGGTAAGTCTGTGTTTATTTTTTATAATACTTAAACATGCTCTTTCCTCAAGAATTTTTCCAGAACTAGTTAACTTAAAACACAATGAAACTGCTAGCCTGTTTTCTCCAGGTACCAATGAACAATATTTTGTTGCTAATTTTGAAGGAAGCATATGATAGGATTTTTCAGGGAAATAATAAGAGTTACTATTTTGCAAAGCTGCATTATCTAGATCAGAATCAGGCTTTACAAACGATGACACATCAGCAATATGCACTTTTAAATCATAAACGCCCTCTTTAAAGCTTATGGATATAGCATCATCAAAGTCTTGTGCGTCATCAGGATCAATACTAAATGTCTCAAGTTTAGTAAAATCCACTCGATTTTTATCATTTGATATAATTTTTTCTAAAGCACCTACCTTGATCTTTGAATGTTTCTTATATGAGAACCTATGTCCCAAATACTTATTAACTACGTATAGATGATCTGCTAATGGATTATCAGGCAATGAGATTATTTTCTTTAGCTCTCCATGAGCAGTTGGACCTCGTTCATTCCAATTAGTGATATAAACCTCTATAACAGTAAAGTCATCTAAGGCTTCATCATAGTCGCTTAACTTTATATCTTTTGACTGATTAGTAATTACATTTACAAATACTTGGTTATTTTTATGGTATACCCTTCCAATGAACGTACTAGTATTTCGTTTAATGACTTTTAAAACTTTAGCTTTTTTGTAGGGTGGATAGCTTATCTTTTGAATAGAAAAATGAACCTCATCTTTATCAAATGCCCCATTTAGATGATTCTTAGCAATAAATATATCTTCACCATAATATTTAATGATACCTCTACCATCACTAAGAACAAAAATTATTGATGATCGATTTTGCCTTCTAATGTTCATAAATACTCATTTTTTCCAAGTACCACCATATTTGTAATACGTATTACCAGGTTTATTTATCTCAAGACAGGATTTGCACGAAAATATCCATTTTTTTGAATTATCAATTACAATTCTGTACATAGTAGAGTACTCTTCGCTACATATCTCACATAGTTTATATCTAGACATTATTAATTATGGGATTTATTTATAAAAATTACATACAATGAATTGACATTTTAGAATTTTCTAGTAAATCTATTCAATCACCTTTTTTTTAAACGGATCAAATATCTTTTGAATTTTATAGGCTTAAAGAAATAAGATATAGTAATATGAATTTTGATGTCATCATTGTTGGAGCTGGCTTAAGTGGTAGCTATTTAGCTAGTAAGATTAAGAAACTAGGTTTAAATACTTTAATTATCGAAAAAAGTAAAAGTATCGGTGGCAGATTTTCAACTAAACCTGTCGGTGGAGGCATTGCAGATTATGGGTGCCAATATCTGAAACCTAAGACCAAAGAATTATCTGAATTGATTCAGATTTTAAAAAATAAAAAACTTATTAAAAAATCAAATGTACTCCAGTATGATGATGCTTTTATCGCTCCATATGGTATCAGTAAAATTCCTCAATATTTGAGCTTAGGAGTGAGTACATTATTGAATCAAAAAGTTTCCTTCATAAAAAAGACCACAAATCAATGGGAAGTAAAAACTAATTCCTTCTCTCTAAAATCTAAAATACTGGTTTTGACAATGCCTATAAATCAAGTTAGTGATTTACTAAAAGTAAGCGATCTAGCAATACCTAATTTGCCAACTGCTGCCTATAAAAGTTTTTATACAATCACTTTCCAAAATATGAATGCTATTGGTTCAAAATCGATTCTAAAAAATGATTTTGCTCCCTGGATTTGTAATAATCTTCTAAAAGGTTTATCAATAGATCAAAATATATTCACTGTAAATATAAATGAAGAGCTCTCAAATACCCTGTTAAATGTAGAAGACAATAAAAAACATGAATTAATTAAGAGACATCTTAAAGAATGTGGGTTTAAAAACTTCTCCTTTTACAACCTTCATTACTGGAAATATGCATTCACAGAAGGTCAAAATAACATAGCAAACTATTTTAATGAGAATAATATGCTAGCTCTTTGCGGAGATTCATTCTCTGTTGGCCAAGCTGATGGCGCAGTAGTCTCTGCCCAAAAAACGTTTGAACAGATAAGAGATGTTTTTTAATCGGATCTCCTAAAAACTAAACTCGCTGTTATTCACATTTCTTAAATCTATTCAATTTTTATAACATTATAATTAATACTACTTTATTTTATGGTACATTTTAATTTATGAGGTATCATAAAGTTATATCATATTAAGATATTCAATTGGCCATGCAGTTTATAAAATTTTTACTAGCAATTCTTTCTTTAATCTATACTGCTTATTCAAATGAGTATGATTTTAAAAACTACACTGTTGTAGATGGCCTATCAGAAAGTACAATTAATGTGATATTTGAGGACGATAAAGGCTTTCTTTACATTGGTACTGAAAATGGATTAGGGCTTTTTGATGGACTTACTTTTTTTAATTATAAAATGAATGTTTTCAATGAGACTACAATTTTTGGCAACAATATAAAAAGTATTTGTCAAGATGATTATGGCGATATTTGGGTTGGAACAGAACTTGGACTATCTAAATTAAATAATAGAACTAGGAAGTTTGAACGAATTGCAAATACTAACTATAACCTTAAAGACATAGAAAAGATTTTTAATGATAAA
>CESP01029011.1_pt1 | contig 10866 bp, 11 predicted proteins | sample 531211 | NCBI WGS metagenome assembly CESP01 (sample SAMEA2622074, study PRJEB7988) | marine metagenome | biome: marine biome (ENVO:00000447); feature: surface water layer (ENVO:00002042); material: "saline water (ENVO:00002010), including plankton (ENVO:xxxxxxxx)" | depth 5 m | reverse complement strand
CTTAGTTGACTAAAGAAAATTGTTATAAAGAAAAATATTCTCATTGGTGACTATTCCATAGTAGCAGAGTGTTCTTAACCCAACCTATATTCATATTAACCTAGTTACCAAGTCTTTCATTATCTCTCCATCAAAATAATACCCTTGCCATCCTGCTCTTTTTGCAGAACTAGATAATGGTTTTCTTTTAATAAACATTTCCTCTGTTTGAAGATCTGATGAAAGATAAAAAACTGAATATTTTTTCTCACATTTAAGAACAACATATAAAGGAAAATATATTCCTGCATCCATCCTTTCTTTTTGTGGTCCCCATGCTGCCCCAAGTACTCTTTTAGGAAATTGAGAGATATCTTTTACATTATGTGTTTTGACTTGTGCTAAATATCCACAGAAATCACAAATAATGTCTGCACATTTAAAATTTGGTGGAAGTTTTTTTAGAGTTTTTGACCTTTTGCACTTAGGACAATTGAATTTCTTCTGTATTAGGTTTTCACCAAAATCACCTAGTTGCTGTTTAGCAGTCTTCATTCGACGGTGACTGGTTAGTTTTGGGTGTTACTGTTTTCTGTTCAGTAGTTAATAGTTGATCTATTCTATTAAGAATTTTTGTTTTCATACTTCTATTATAATACTCATAACGACTTGAAATCTTCTGGTCTGAAAACTCTTGACCAATTATTTTCTCAATCATATTTGGATCCTGGTCTTCAGTTAATTCCCAATAACCTACAACAGAAAAATGACTTTTATTACACGTAGAACATTTATAAGTTCCTCTATAGTCTTTCATTCTCTCCTCGAAAGGTCTCGGATGTTGAACCTTACCTACTTTGATCATGTCCGAAGATATTTTTAGTGAGGTTGAAACATATCTTCTGGACAACATTGGAGTCTTCATATCAAACTCCATGAGATAAATAAAACTACTCACAAAAGAGTTACACCCATAACTATTCCACCGTAACGGAGTAAGGTGAACCGGTCTTTCTCATACCCACTATCTTAGCAGTATTTGAAAGGGTTAAAGTTTGCTTGCATGAATTACTCATTAACCCACTTAAATTTTATAGATAGAACATTACCGAAAAGGGGTGAATAAAACTCTTCAAATTTTAGTGGAGGAAAGTCGTCAGGACATATACCTATCATATAATTTTTCTTTTGATAGCAGTCAAATCCACCGCCTTGTATCTCAAGTGATACTTCATTAAAGATCCAAATATCATTCCAGCGTTTTTCTGTTCCTCTATTTTCACGTTCAAATTTACTTAATTTATTGTAATCTTCTTCACTTATTTGAATCAAAAAACCTTTTTCTTCACCATACAAACCAACGCAGTTATCATATCTAAGGTCTTCAGCTCCATAACTTGGCTCAATGAGATCACCATAGATTGTTAAAAATTGAAATTTTGCATAAAGGTACCTTATTTTTTTACATTGTTCTTCATCTAAAGTTACTTTTAGAAATTTTCCTTTCCAGTCTGAATGTAGCTGAACCTTTCTAACAATTAACCTAAAATTATTTAAATCTCGTTCTTTTATAAGGGTTCTTGCATATTCTTTCCTTGCTTCTTCCTCGGCTTTTACTCTTTTTTTTCTTGCTTCTTCCTTAGCTTTTGCTCTTTTTTTTCTTGCTTCTTCCTCTGCTTTTTCTTTGGCAATTCTTTCTCTTTTTTTTCTTGCTTCTTCCTCAGCTTTTTCTCTTTTTTTCCTTGCTTCTTCTTTGGCAATTCTTTCCTGTTTTGCCTCTTTTAGTTTAGCTAGAGTGTTTTGATATTCCGGGTCATCTAAAACGAGGTTGGTACACAATCCATATTTAATTGATTCGTTAATTTCGTCTACCCCAAATAAATATGGTTCACCACTTATCTTTTCTCTTGCGGTATTCATTTCTTTTATTTTCATAGCAGGATCTTTTTTTATTTCGGCAATTACGTTACAAGTGATTGTTGCAATGTTTTGTTTTTCCTCATCAGATGGACCACAAGCTACTAGAAGAAATAATATTAATAAAAAATAAGTCTTTTTCATTAAAATATTCTGCCATAACCCCTTATAAATGTCTTATCAATACACATAAGAAATCGCAACAAGTCATATCAACTCCTTATGACCTCCGCTAACGCTAAAAAATAAGTGAAATTTTTAAGGTAGTTTTTACCAAGGTTAATTTTTGGTGATTCTTGAAACCCCAGCAGAATGCTGGGTTTAAACTAAAGTTGGGTTGAACTTACTCGACCGTGACTGACTTCGCAAGGTTGCGGGGTTTGTCTACATCTGTACCTTTTAGAAGTGCGGTGTAATAAGAAATTAACTGCATCGGCACAACTGAAATAATTGGGTTATGCAGATCAAGTGTCTTTGGTATTTTGATATGGCCTCCACTTTTACCAATCTTTGTTTTACCAAGCGGACCAATGGTAATAACTCTTCCTTTTCGAGCAGCAACTTCCTGGATGTTGGATAAGATCTTATCTAAATGCTCGTTATCTGGCACAAGGGCTAAGACCGGCATGTCCTTGTCTATAAGTGCCAAAGGGCCATGTTTTAGCTCCCCCGCTGGATAGGCTTCTGCATGTATATAGGAAATCTCTTTTAGCTTAAGAGCACCTTCTCTAGCTATTGGAAAATACATCCCCCTTCCAAGAAACAAGGCACTATTTTTATTAAACAACAGTTTGGCTACATCCTTGTAAACCTTCAACATATCAAATGTCTTCTTAATCTTATTTGGTAGTTGCAACAAAGATCCTGCTATATTTTGAATTGATTTTTTTGGTTGCTTTTTAAGCTTCATCATAGTCAGCAATAATAAATTTAAACAAGCCAATTGAGTGACAAATGCTTTAGTAGAAGCAACGCCTATCTCAGGACCAGCATTGGTTAGTAATGAAAAATCTGACTCTCTACACATTGAGCTATTGGCAACATTACAAATTGTTAAGGTAACTGGTTTGCCTGTTTTTTTTGCAAACTTAAGTGAAGATAGGGTGTCGGCCGTCTCACCAGATTGTGAAATTGTGACCAAAAGTGTTTTCTCTGTTTTGATTGGTTCTTGATATTGGTATTCAGACCCATAATCAACCCGACAATTGAGCCCCAGAAACTTATGTGACCAAAACTCAAAAATTCTTCCGGCATGAAAGCTTGTGCCGCAGGCAACAATCTGAATATTTGTCACATCTTTAACTCTATCTTCGAAGCCTGCGCCAAAAATCCCTTCTTGGGAGCCTTCCTTCGTAACTCTACCCTGTAATGCGTCCTCTAATGCCTTAGGTTGCTCAAAGATTTCTTTTTCCATAAAGTGGTTGTATCCCGCCAAATCGTTAGTAAAACTATTGGAGTCGATTTCTTGTGTTGGAATTTTTTTAGCAGTACCGTTTTTTGTCATTATCTGAGTCTTATCGTTTCTAATAATTGCAATTTGCCCATCCTGTAAAAACTTAAACTTATTGGTTACTTGTGAAAGTGCCATTACATCAGAAGCAATGAAATTTTCATCTATTCCCTCTCCTACTACCAAAGGACTGTGTTCTCTGGCACCAATAATTAGGTCTGGGTTCTCCAAATCAATAATTCCAAGAGCATAGGCTCCTTTAAGTTCAGCTAGGGCTCTCATTACTGCTGAATCAAAATCATAGCCTTTGGCCTTATACAGCTGTACTAGGTGTGATATCACTTCTGTATCAGTATCTGATTTAAACTTGAAGCCCTCTCTTAAAAGCTTGGTTCTTAAATTTTCATGGTTCTCAATAATTCCGTTATGAACAACAAATATTGAATTTTTTGATTCTTGAGGATGTGCGTTCTTAGTTGATGGTACTCCGTGGGTGGCCCATCTGGTATGGGCAATTCCTTGTAACGATTTCATTTCAGGTGCAAGCTCGTTTTCAAGGTCTGCAACCCTTCCTTTAGTTTTGACTAGTGAAACCTTTTTATTGTCTCGAAAAGCAACGCCTGCAGAATCATAACCGCGGTATTCTAACCTTTTTAATCCCTCTACCAAAATTGGCAGCACATTTCTTTTAGAAACACCCCCAACGATTCCACACATTATTTCTTCTTCCAGTTTTTCTTTGTGCTTTGTTTAGATCGGCCAAAAGCTAGCGAGTTTGCAGGAACATCCTGGGTGATAACTGAGCCTGCTGCGATGTAGGATTTTTTCCCAATTTTTACTGGGGCCACCAACGAGCTATTAGTCCCTACAAAAACATTTTCAGCAATCTTTGTTTGATGTTTCTTTTTACCGTCATAATTGCAAGTGATTGTGCCAGCCCCTATATTTGATTTTTTTCCGATATTTGCGTCACCCAAATAGGCGTGGTGGTTTGCCTTTGCACCTTCTCCAAGTTTTGAATTTTTTATTTCGACAAAATTTCCTACTTTACTGGAACTATCAAGAATGGCTCCTGACCTTAATCTTGCAAATGGGCCGACCTCAACATTTGATAACACCTTACTATCTTCAATAGAACAAAAATCTTTAATAGTGGTTCCCTCTAATATTTTTGAATTACTTATCAAACAATTTGATTCAATAACAACATTGTCTCCAAGTTGAATATTGCCTTTAAGTGTGACGTTGTTTCCAATTTTTACATCTTTTCCAACTTTTAGAATTCCTTCTACATAGCAAGTATTTTCATCTTTAAAAATTGTTCCTTTTTGTTTGGCTGTTCTAATATTCATTCCAACCATTGCTTTGTAAAGATCGCTTAATTCTTGCTTATTATTTGCTCCTAAGACCTCTTCCTGATCTATTAAACATGAGCCAATTTTCTGTTTGATTTGCTTTGCGTATGAAACTAAGTCGGTTAGGTAATATTCTCCAGCTGCATTATTCCTTACTAAGGTTTTTAACCCTTTCTTTAAAAATGCATTTTCTACAATCATTATCCCACTAAAGATTTCTTTGATTTGTTTTTCCTTATTGTTTGAATCTATTTCTTCTCGTATAAAACTTATATCAGAGTTTTCTGATCGAACTACCCTTCCGTATCCCTTGGGTTTTTTTAAGACCGTTGTCAGTATTGAGATTTTTTTTCTTTGTGCTGATTTAATGAGTTTTTTTAGAGATCTAGCAGAAACAAGAGGCACATCAGAATAGAGCACTATTGTTTTGCCTTTGTCAGGCAAGTATGGAGAGGCCTGTCTCACAGCATGCCCAGTTCCAAGCCTCTCTTTTTGTTCACAAAAAATAAAATCACCTGCATTATTTTCTAGTACGTATTTTTTTACCTCGTCTTTTTTATACCCTGTTACAAGAATTGTTTTATCAGGTTTCATCTTTTTAATGGTGTCTAGTGAATGTTGAACAAGAGGGTCTGACCCAAGCATAACTAAGGGTTTAGGGAGATTTGTTTTCATTCGCTTGCCCTCTCCAGCAGCAAGCAAAACTATACTTAAACTCATAAAATTAAAATGGTGTACGTTCTTTGTTACTTTTTAAGTTTAACGTTCTTTTTAAGAGCTTCAATAGCACGCAACTGAGATAGTGATTGAGTGAGTTGGGATGAAACTTCTGCAAAGTCTTTTTGGTCTTTTTTATCCTTGAGTAATTTTTCAGCTTCTTCTTTTGCTTTTAGAATTTTTGATTCATCTAAATCGTCAGCTCTGACAGCGGAATCAACAAGAATTGTAATATTTTCTGGCTGGACTTCAGCAAAACCTCCGTTAGTAAAAAACACTTCTTCACCCTCATCCCGTATCATTCTTACTGGGCCTGGTTTCAAGGTAGCAAGTAGTGGGGAATGTCCTCTGATAATACCAAGCTGGCCCTCAACACCATCCATTACCACCATCTTTGCCTCACCTTCAAACAGTGTGGTTTCTTGCGAGATGAAACTTATGCTAATCACTTTCTACTGTTTTAGCTTTTTCTAAAACCTCTTCTATTGAACCAACCATATAAAATGCTTGCTCTGGAACATCATCATGAACTCCATCAAGAATTTCTTTGAATCCTTGAATGGTATCTTTTACAGACACATATTTTCCTGGGGCTCCAGTGAAAACTTCTGCAACAAAAAAGGGTTGAGATAAAAACTTTTCAACTTTTCTTGCCCTAGAAACAGTTTTTTTATCTTCATCTGATAACTCATCCATACCAAGAATCGCAATTATATCTTTAAGCTCTTTATATCTTTGCAGTACTCCTTGCACTCTTTGCGCTACTTCATAATGCTCTTGCCCAACCACCAGTGGATCAAGTTGTCTAGATGTTGAATCAAGTGGGTCGACAGCCGGATATATTCCAAGCTCTGAAATTCTTCGTGATAATACTACTGTCGCATCTAGGTGGGCAAATGTTGTTGCTGGCGATGGATCGGTAAGGTCATCAGCTGGCACATAAACTGCTTGTATTGAAGTAATAGAACCTGTTTTAGTAGAGGTAATTCTTTCTTGAAGCACTCCCATTTCTTCTGCTAGGGTTGGTTGGTACCCTACAGCTGAAGGCATTCTTCCAAGTAGAGCAGAAACCTCAACACCCGCTAAAGTGTATCTATAAATGTTATCAACAAAAAGTAAAACGTCTCTCCCCTCATCTCTAAATTTTTCAGCCATTGTAAGGCCTGTTAAGGCAACTCTTAATCTATTTCCTGGAGGCTCGTTCATCTGACCATAGACTAATGAAACTTTGTCTATAACTTTTGAATCAGTCATTTCATGATAAAAATCGTTGCCCTCTCTCGTTCTCTCCCCAACGCCTGCAAACACTGAATAGCCTGAATGTTCTATAGCAATATTTCTTATAAGCTCCATCATGTTGACAGTTTTTCCTACACCTGCACCACCAAAAAGACCAACCTTTCCACCTTTAGCAAAAGGACAAACCAAATCAATAACTTTGATACCAGTTTCAAGAATTTCATTGGAATCTGAAAGCTCAATGTATTCTGGTGGTTTTCTGTGGATTGGTAATCTTTCCTTAGTTGGGATATCCCCCTTCATATCTATTGGGTCACCCAAAACATTCATTATTCTTCCTAGTGTTGGTTCTCCAACTGGAACACTTATTGGTGCTTTTGTATTTTTTGCAGCCAAACCTCTTTTTAAACCCTCAGTGGTGCCCATTGCGACAGTTCTAACAATCCCATCTCCAAGTTGTTGTTGTGTTTCAAGCACCAAGTTATTTTCTTCTACTTCTAAAGCATCATAAATATTGGGTATATTTTCTTTACTAAACTCAACATCTATGACTGCTCCTATTATTTGTTTTATTACACCTACATCACTCATTTTTTCTCCTTTAATTTATATTGCTGCAGCTCCACCCACAATTTCTGAAAGTTCTTGTGTAATTGAGGCCTGTCTCGCATTGTTGTAAACCAATTGAAGTCCTTTAATTATTTCTTCTGCATTCTCAGAAGCGTTCTTCATTGCAATCATTTTTGCTGCCTGTTCGCAGGCGTTATTTTCAATAACGGCCTGAAAAATTTGTGTTTCTATGTACCTTTTTAATAGGCCATCTAAAATTTCTTTTGAGGTAGGTTCATATATATAATCCCAAACCTTGCTCTTCTTGTTGTCGCCTTCATTCGGTATCTCTGCAATTGGCAACAACTTTTTCTCAAACGGTTTTTGAGTCATAGTATTTACATACTCATTTGCAAAGATGTAAACGTTGCCAACCTTGCCTTGCTCAAACTCTGATATTGCTATTTGAGCAGCTCCTATTACATCTTCAATTAAAGGCATGTCCCCTAACTTAGAAGCAGTTCCTAAAACCTCAACATCTTTTAATCTTGAAAATGTATCTGCTGCTTTTTTGCCAAATAAAACTAATTTTACAGCCCTTCCTGATTTTTGATTTTTTGCCATCTGGTTTAGGGCTTGTTTAAATAAATTTGTATTTAGGCCCCCACATAAACCTTTATCTGTGCCAACAATAATGTAAACATCTGATTTTATATCTGGAGTTTTAAAAAAAGGATGCTTGTACTCAGAGCTTGCTTTTGAAAGATTATCAATCAATTCGATTATTTTATTTGAATATGGCTTTCCCTTTTTCATTGCATCTTGTGTTTTTTTCATTTTGCTTGAAGCAACCAACTCCATTGCTGATGTAATCTTTTTGGTATTTTGAACACTACCAATCTTTTTTCTTATTTCTTTTGTTTGTGCCATTAAAATGAACCCTCTTTCATAAAACCTTCTAAGACCTTCTTATACTTTTTCTGAATCTCTTCATTCCAATCGCCAGTACTATTTACCTCTTCCCAAACATCCTTATGTTTTGACTTAAAGTAACCCCTTAGGTTTTCTTCGAACGATTGCATTTTTTCTTTTTCAACATCTTTAAGGTATTTAAATTCAATCGCGAACAAAACTATTGAGATACATGCAACAGATCTTGGTGAAAACTGAGTTTGTTTGAAAAGTTCTGTTATTCGTTGGCCATTTTCAAGTTGTTCTTTAGTTGCATCGTCGAGATCAGAAGCAAATTGTGAGAAAGACTCTAGCTCCCTGAATTGCGCTAAAGCAAGCTTCACTCCTCCTCCTAATTTTTTAATTATTTTAGTTTGTGCAGCACCACCAACTCGTGAAACTGAAATACCAACATTAATTGCGGGTCTAATTCCTGAATTAAATAGATCGGTTTCCAAAAAAATCTGACCATCTGTAATGGAAATAACATTTGTTGGAATAAATGCTGAAACATCGCTTGCTTGTGTTTCAATAATTGGTAACGCTGTAAGTGAGCCTGTCTTTCCTTTAATCTTTCCATCGGTAAACCTTTCAACGTAATCTGGATTTACTCTGGAAGCACGCTCTAGAAGCCTTGAGTGTAAATAGAAAATGTCTCCTGGATATGCCTCTCTGCCAGGGGGTCTTTTTAAAAGCAATGAGATTTGTCTATATGCAACCGCATGCTTCGATAAATCATCGTAAATAATTAAAGCATCTTCTCCTCTGTCTCTGAAGTATTCGCCCATTGTGCAACCAGAATATGGTGCAATAAATTGAAGTGAAGCGCTCTCTGCAGCGCTGGCTGAAACAATTATTGTGTTTTCAAGGGCACCAGCTTCTTCAAGTTGCCTTACAACAGTTGCTACTGTCGATTGTTTTTGTCCAACTGCAACATAGACACAAGTAATATTTGAATCTTTTTGGTTAATTATGGTGTCTACTGCGATAGCAGTCTTACCAGTTTGTCTGTCTCCAATTATTAATTCTCTTTGGCCCCTTCCTATTGGAACCATAACATCAATAGATTTGAGACCTGTCTGCACAGGTTGATCAACCGACTGTCTGTCAATAACACCAGGAGCCACAACCTCTATAGGAGAAAAACCATCACCTTTGATTTCGCCTTTTCCATCTATTGGCCTTCCCAAGGCATCAATAACTCTTCCTTTTAACCCTTCTCCAACTGGTACTTCTAATATTCTTCCAGTGGTTTTAACTTTTTGTCCTTCTTTAATATGACCTGCATCTCCCAACACAACAGCTCCAACTGAATCCGTTTCAAGGTTAAGTGCCATTCCCAGGGTTCCTTCACCAAAGTCCAATAACTCCCCATACATTGCATCTTCAAGCCCATGTATTTGAACTATGCCGTCTGCGGTAGACAAAACTTCTCCGACATTTGACTCGGTTTGAGCTCCTTGGAACCCATCTATTTTCTTTTTAATAATATTTGATATTTCTGAAGGGTTAATTTTTGTTGTCATATTTTCTCCTTATGTTGCCAACATTGTTTTAAGTTCGTTGTATCGGTTATCTAGGCTTAAATCTATCTCATTGTCTTTGTATTTGAGTATTATTCCACCCATAATATTTTTTCTTATCTCATACTTTATTGGCGTAGAGGTCCCTATGTTATTTTTTACAAATTCTTCAACCCTTGACTTGATCTCTTCTGATGGGTTTTGATTTACAGCTACCTTAACCGGTATGTTGTTTTGTTTCTTTTGTGCATATCCTATAAAGTGATTGAAAATATCAGGAACAAGCTCGAATCTATTATTATTAGAAAGAGTTTTAGCAAATGCCTCTAAGGCTTGATTTCCAGCGAATAATTCTAATAAGACTCTTAATTTTTCATTTTTGTTGATGGTTTTATTTTTAAAAAAACTTTTTAAATTATTTTCATAATTGCTAGATCCCAGATCACCAAACAACACTAAGACTTCTTGACACAGGTTTTCATCTAATGTTGAAAAGAGTCCTTTTGAGTAGATTTCAAGAATTTTTTTCATTTCCTAAAGTCCTCAAGGCTCTGATTTATTGTGTCTTCATGGTTTGCAGAAGATATTTCTTTGGAGATGATCTTTTTTGCTGCTGACATCACATTGGAAGCAAAATCTTTTTCTAATGACTTTTTTGCATTAACAACTTCTTTCTCAATCTCTGATTGAGCCGATCCAACTATCCTCTCCTTCTCTTCTAAAGCTTTGTTTTTTGCATCTTCGACAATTTTTTCAGATTGAGATTTTGCGTTATCCAAGACTTTTTTTGCTTCACTTTTGGCATTACTTATCATTTTTTTGGATTCAGCTTCAGCCTCGACAATTTTTTTGGCACTATCTTCTGAATCTTTAAGGCCTTGTTCTATTTTTGCAGCCCTTTCTTCCATTGCCGCTAGCAAAGGTGGCCAAACAAATTTCCAACAGAACCAAACAAATAAGCCGAAGGCTATCATTTGTCCTAAAAGTGTAGCGTTGATATTCATTATTTATGCAACAAACAATACATAGAAAGCTAAACCAACTGAAATCATTGGCACAGCATCGACCAAACCTATACCTAAAAAGTACGTTGGTCTAAGTTGATCTTCTAGTTCTGGTTGTCTAGCAATTGACTCTATGAGTTTTGAGCTTAATACTCCAGCCCCTACTCCAGCCCCTATTGCAG